>TARA_R110001632_G_scaffold8686_3_pt1 | contig 25278 bp, 22 predicted proteins | sample TARA_R110001632 | Tara Oceans TARA_R110001632 (sample SAMEA4398266) | marine metagenome | biome: Polar Biome; feature: [SRF] surface water layer (ENVO:00010504); material: water (ENVO:00002006), including particulate matter (ENVO:01000060) such as... | depth 5 m
CCCAGGAGACATAGTACATGCACATTGTTGAGCATGTTTTGTACGAAAACCGGTTGCTTTTATGTCAGCATAGCTCCAACCGCGAATTCGACGCCATTATAGTATGTTCTGGGGGCAATGTTCCAATTTCATTTTACATACTGGTAAATTACTCATTTGCTGGGCATGACCTGATTTGACCATAGTGATAGAATCAAACATTAACAATACGGGATACTGCTTTGAATACTCAACAACAAAATTATGAACAGATAACGGCTGCGCTACAGCGTGATAATATTTTAGCCAGTGCAGCTGAAATTCAAGGGCTTTTTTGCGGCATGCTAGGGGGTGGAATGCCTTTAGAATCCCAAGACTGGGTTGACGCGGTAGCAGATTTTGTTAATCAAGGTGAGCCTTTAACAAAAGAAATTGTGCAGTTGTTGACCGAGTTGTATAACGAAACTTGCCAGCAATTACTTGAAAGCGACTTCTCGTTCGCCCTTTGTTTGCCTGATGATGCTGCTCCTATTAATGAACGTGGTCAGGCCTTACTCGAATGGGTTCAAGGGTTTATGCTTGGTTTTGGCTTACATCAAGACGATCTGACTAATTGTTCTGATGACGTAAAAGAAGCCCTTGAAGATTTTGCCGACATCGCTCGTATGGATGAACAAATGGCCGAAGGAGAAGAGTTTGAACAGGCTTTATTCGAGGTAGTTGAATACGTGCGTGTCAGTGCGATGTTGTGTTTCAACGAATTAGGCAAATCGCCTGAAGAACAACAAAGCCAACCAAAAACAGTTCATTAAGTATGTTAATGGCATGATAAAATTTGCAAAAAACGAGTTCATTGAGCGGCGGCAACAACTACTGAGTAAAATGCAAAGCAACAGCATTTGTATTGTGCCAAGCGCGACATTATTGACGCGTAGCCGAGACACAGAATTTCCATTTCGCCAAGACAGTTATTTTCATTATCTATGCGGTTTTCCCGAACCTGACGCATGGCTGATTTTATCTAATTCTGCTGAATACCCCCTAGGCTTGTGCGTGTTGTTTTGTCAGGGCAAAGACCCGAGTGTTGAGATGTGGCAGGGCCGACGTATTGGCCCTCGTGTGGCAAAACGACAATTTGGCTTTGATATCGTATTTGATATCGAAGACTTGGATGAAAGACTGCTTGAATTAATAGATGGACATGAGCAACTCTATTTCGCTTTAAATGAATATCCTGAGAGCGAGGAACGCATATTGGATTGTTTAGCTCAGCTTCGTAGCGCGCCTAGGCAGAGTCAAAGTGCTCCTGCGAGCTTAGTCGACAGCCGTGTGTTATTAGATGAAATGCGTTTATTTAAGTCTCCTTACGAAGTCAATATTATGCGTAGGGCAGCTGAAATAAGTGCGCAAGCTCATATAAAAGCCATGCAGTTTGCCCACACTGGACGGTTTGAGTATCAATTAGAAGCAGTGCTACACCATGAATTTGCCATGCAAGGTGCAAAACATCCTGCATATAGCACTATTGTCGGGTGTGGTGACAATGCCTGTATTTTGCACTACACCGAAAATAGCGATGAACTAAAAGCGGGCGCTCTGGTATTAATTGACGCTGGATGTGAATTACAAGGCTACGCAGCTGACATCAGTCGCACATTTCCTGTATCTGGAACATTTTCAGCTGAGCAACGTAAGTTGTATCAGTTAGTACTGGATGCACAAATGGCCGCCTTTGATTGTATCAAACCCGGCAGCACTGTATCTAAAGCAAACCGAGTGGTGGTTGAGGTCATAACTAATGGACTACTTGAACTAGGTTTGCTGCAGGGCACTGCAGCAGAGAATATCGAACACCAGCACTACAAAGCCTTTTTTATGCATGGCGCGAGCCACTGGTTAGGGCTTGATGTGCATGACGTGGGTGATTACAAAATCGACGGACGTGACCGGCCATTAGCGTCAGGTATGGTATTAACGATAGAGCCCGGTATTTATATCGCCCATGATGCGCCAGTAGCAAAGCAGTGGCGGGGTATCGGTATTCGAATAGAAGATAACTTGCTGGTGACTGCAGGAGGGCATGACGTGCTGACCCACGGTGTACCAAAAGAAATTGAGCAAATAGAAGCGCTCATGGCACAGCGCAATGTCGAGTCGTAAGTTTACGCAATGAAACAAAACCCAAAATAGGACAGCAATTGATGCAAAGTTATGATGTGGTTGTCATCGGTGGTGGTGTTGTCGGTTTAACCGTAGCTCTCACGTTAGCTACCAGCGAACTCAATGTTGCGGTTATTGATGCTCAAGTCGGTGATACGGCATTGGGGGTTACGCCGCAATTGCGCGTAAGTACCTTCACCCTCGCTACGCAAACGGTCATGCAAAAATTAGGTGCGTGGCAACTTCTTGATCAGGCTCGTTTATGTGCTTATCAGCATATGTCAGTGTGGGATCAAGACAGTTTTGCCAACATAGGCTTTTCTCATGACGATGTGCAGCAGTCTTATTTGGGTCATGTAGTCGAAAATCAAAATTTACGTCGTGCATTGTGGTTATGCGCACAGCAAAGTGCCAAAATTACCCTTATTGCGCCTAATAAAGTCAATAAGATGGTGTTTGGTCAGCAAGAGAGTTTTCTTACGTTAGACGATGACACTATGCTCAGTGCGCGCCTTGTCGTAGGCGCTGACGGCGCCAATTCGATGGTACGTCAAAACGCTAATTTACCCCTCACATTTTGGGACTACGAGCATCACTCGATTGTAGCAACGATCAAAACCCAGTTCCCCCATGAAAATACCGCACGTCAAGTGTTTACGCCTCATGGACCTCTTGCGTTTTTACCCTTGTGGGATGAGCACCATTGTTCAATTGTTTGGTCTCAGCAAGAACCAATAGCTAAAGCGTTGCTGAGTTTAGATAATGACGCTTTTGCGAAAGCATTAATGGCCACATTTGATATGCGATTGGGCATATGTGAGGTTGTTAGCGAGCGTCAAAGCTTCCCGCTTAAAATGCGTTATGCTAGGCAGTGGGTGACGGATCGAGTCGCTTTGGTTGGCGATGCTGCACATACTATTCATCCGCTAGCAGGCCAGGGCGCAAACCTTGGTATCATGGACGCTGTGGCCTTGGCCGAGCAAGTTATTAAAATCTCAGAGCAGGGTAAAGATATAGGTCTAGGCAAAAATTTACGCCCATACGAGCGCTGGCGTAAAACAGAAGCTGTGAAAATGATTGCCACAATGGAATCGTTTAAGCGCTTGTTTGACGGCGCTAACCCTGTGCAAAAGCTTGTTCGGGATATTGGCTTATCGGCGATGAATCACTTACCTAAGGCTAAACAAAATATTGTGCGCCATGCTATTGGTTTAAGTGGTGAACTTCCCGCTTTAGCTATGGATAAAAAATAGCTCGGGATTAATCCGAAAACACAATAAAAGGTTTAACATGACACCTGCGATTAACTTATTGATCAAGTATAAAATTGCGCACGAAGTGCTGCAGTATGCACATGATGCGAATGCCGAATCATTTGGCTTAGAGGCGGCACAAAAATTAAACCTTGCTGCTAACCTAGTGTTTAAAACATTAGTAGTTAAGCTCGATACACAAGCTCTATGCGTAGCCATATTGCCCGTTGAGCATAAGCTCAGTATGAAGTTATTGGCTAAGTCTGCGGGAGCAAAAAAGGCACAAATGGCTGATAAAGCAGAAGTCGAGCGAGTGACCGGATACGTGCTAGGTGGCGTGAGTCCTTTGGGGCAAAAGAAACCCTTGATGACAATTATTGATAGTTCCGCATGTCAACTACAGACCTTTTACGTCAGTGCGGGTAAGCGAGGATTAGAAATAGCACTCACACCTGATGATTTAGCCTCTGTGTTAAATGCAAAGTTCGCTAATATTTGTCAGTAAAAACACTCTGCACTTAGGCGACGATGCCGTATTTTAATCGCTGATCCTACCTATTTCACGACTACTAGATACATTAGATAACATTTTTACTATCGACTAAATAGCTCTCTATATGCTATATTCCCTGCTTAAACGGTGTTAAATCATTTCACCTTGTCGTTATTTTTATTTACTAAGGAGTATCAATTCTCAACACATTATTTAGGTAACACCCCCACTCTTGTTAGGGTAGTATTTATTACCTTACTCCGTGACTTTTCTTCCGTAGGAGCCATATGAGCGAATTAATACCGATTTTTATTTTCTTCTTTGCCGTCATTGACCCTATCGGTAGCGTACCTGTTTTTATTGCGACTACCACAGACTTTGATGCTAAAGCCAAGCGCCATATCGCCTACAAAGCTATTTGTGCCGCTGCCGGTATACTGCTATTTTTCATTGTGGCCGGTGAGTATGTGCTGTCAGCGATGGGAATACCCCTTTCTGCCTTTGAAATAGCCGGTGGTATTGTGTTGTTTCTTTTCGCATTAACGATGATTTTTGGAGAGGGTAAAGCTAAGAGTGAGCTACGCATGGCTAAGTCGGTCACTGAAACGGCTATTTTCCCGTTAGCCGTGCCGTCTATCGCTAGCCCAGGTGCGATGCTCGCTGCCGTTATGCTAACTGAGAATGCCCGGTATACTGTAGCCGAGCAGGCCACAACAACAGGTATCATGCTGTCAGTGCTTTTCATTACGCTTATTTTGCTGTTAACGGCTGGGCCAATTCATAAAGTGATCGGTAATGGTGGGGCTAATATTGTTAGTCGCGTAATGGGGTTAATATTAGCTTCGGTTGCTACCGCCAGTATTCTTGAAGGGATCAAAACCTATTTTGCGTTATAAAATAATCGTTTTATAACTATCGCTTTATTACCCCCTATATATCGTGCGCTTGCTCTGAATTTTAGAGCAAGCGGCGGGCTATCCATAACAGAGTCAGTAGTAGCAACAACAAGCCATAAAACCAACCTTTGTGTAACGATTTATCGTATGTATTCTCGACGATTTCAGGTGCTGACGCGGCCACTTCTGTGCTGGCTAAATGTTTAATTGACTGCTGCCAGCTAGGCCATGCATCACTTGGATAGACATAGCGATATTGCTCTGCATCCGATGACGTTAATCGCTTGTTAGCGTGTTCGGTTGCAAGCCTTTTCGAGGTATAGATACGATGCCAGCCAGAGAATTCAGGCCAATAGTGAGCGCACCACCAAGCGGGCTGTTCCGGACGTTGATTTAAAAATAACGGCTGTTGTGTGAGGGCTTGGTTGTTAACGCGCTCGTTAAACGCGTGTGGCTCCACATGATCTAATTCGTCATTGTGCGAAGTCAAACACGCATTTACCAGAGTATGCACTAACGTTAGTTCATCTTGCTGCTCGTCTTGCCACTTATTCTGCTGGGTATTGCGCGCAATTTTTTTTAATAAATAGTGCCACAAATACGTGTAATCTCCTCGCGTCTCATTGAGTTTCCACACATAGGTACGCGGTAACAAAGAAAGCGCCACTTGCCCGAACCCGTTTTTGATACGCTTAACTAAGGCTCGTTGATTCGTGGCTTTGAGTAATACATCACCTTTTTCATCGCTGAATCTTAGCGGAGATACGCCAAGTAACTGGCTGGCATTGGCGTTATTATTGGGTGCAATGTATTCATCGGCGTAGTCGATAGCTAGCTCATCCGCAGCTTGTTTATCTTCTTGCACTTTTGGGATATTAAGACTGTTTTTTTGGTGTTCATCTGTGTTCAGATTGCTACTGGCTAAATCATTATCGGCTAAAATAAGCAATCCTAATCCGTCTTGTACCGCTTTTTGTAATCGTGTCCGTTCATTTGCTGAAAGGCGTATGAATCCACGCCCATCGATTACCAATACATCTGTCTTATCAAGCGCTTGCTTGCTATAAAAACCATCGACAGAGTGATCCTCAGCGTCCGTTTCGGGTTGATTGAACGTTTGTCGTAGGTAGGCATCTTGACTCACTTGTGTGACAACTGTCACCTGACTACCCGCAGCGCCGACCCAGTCTTTAAGATGCTTAGTTTCAAAAGATGGTGACGATTGCCAAATGGCCAAACGCAGCCCAGATGGTTTTTCAACAAATACCGCTATGTCGCTCTGCTCGAGTATGTTTTGCTCGTTACCTCGTTCTATTAACTTTAATTTATACAGCCATTGGCCAGCTGCTTTAGGCCGGGTATTTAGGTTAAATGCTTGTCCGGCTTCTAGCCTCAGTTCTTGTTGCACGTCTCCGCTTGGTGAGAGTAGTTGTAATGAATATTTAATAACGTCTTTATTATCAGCAATAACACGCGTGTCAGGGGCTTGTATAGCGCCAGTGATAGTAAGGGGGTCACCGAGGGTGAGTTGTTTATTCCAACTCATATCTACGAAACCCACCGTTTTATTTCCAGGCGTGAATGCTACGGCGATACTGCTAGTGTGAGTGTTGCCCCATCTAGGTTGACTAGCGAACAATACTTGCCATTGATATGGGCTTAACCCATCACCCAACACCTTTATTTTATTAACATTAGGCATGGTTTTAACAAGTAGAGATGGTGATGATAAATAGGTCGCATTGGCCACATCCAAATTACGCTCTAACGTAAACAGCTTGCTGTTAAGTGATTTATCATCGACCACTGTGTTTAGCTTATCTTGGCTTACGCCAGGCGTAATGAATATGGCTTGATTAGTTTGTGTACTGACATAGTTGATATCTAACACGGTACCCAGAAGTGCTATAAATGCTAAGGTATTTAGGCTTAATCGTAAGCATGAAACATAAAACGTAGATTGAGCTAAACGACGATAAATAAATAGATTACCCAATAACCATGCAGCCAGTAACATCGAGCCTAATATTGCGCATTGAACTAACGACATATTAGCAGGCGTAGATACCGTATATGCGCCGAATTGCGCTATTTGCCAGCTCATTGTTGCTCCTTGCTACGTAAAAATTCTGCATAGTGCGTAATGGTAGGTTGAGAATTGCTATAAGGTCGATTAGGTTGCCAAGGGCTGCTTTTGGCTGCTGGTAAAAACTGCCATAGCTGTTCTTGCAATTGTTGCGCGCACAATTCACATGTTGGGGGATAGCGTTTATTGGCACTTTGAATTTGTGCTAGCAGCGCCAATGCATGAATGACAGTAGGATCGTTCATTAGCTTTTTCTGAAGCAATGCGTCGGTATCTTGCAGTATTTTGATTTCGTCCTCATTGAAAGGCAATGGCGAGCGCAAAGGGTCGTTGAGTAGCGTGAGCATTAGTGCGAGTGTTTGCGCCTCATTTTCATTTTGAACCGTAGGTATGTTGTGTTTCTTATTCTTAATATCATCCAACTTACCTTGATAACGACGTTTCTCGCTGACAGGCGGTGGCTCAAATCCTAATCGTTTCACATAAATTCGCTCGGCTTTTTTGGCCCGGTTTAGCCACAGTAAGGCTTGTTCTTCATGGGGCAGGGCATCTTGTGGACGATTCAGCAAAAGTTGATTCTCAGCTTGCCACATGTATCCAATGGCCCGTTTCATCATTACACGAGGATTTTGCTCTATCGGGACTTGGGTTTTAAATATGGCAATATCAGTTTCGCCGTGGGCATGGCCGAACTGTTCTAGCATTGATTGATAACCAGATTTATCATTTGTATCTTGTTGTTCATGAGCATCGTGCCCTTCGTGATCACCCGCTTCATCACCGTCATCATGATCCGTATGTTCCTCGGTTGTGATGCGCTCCTTACTGCCGCCATCTTCCATAGAACGTGTGATGCCACTGACTTCATCCCCTACAAATTGACCGTATTTATGCTTTAAATCGGCTTGGGCAATGCCTAAGTCTTGAGATGAATGCGTAAACTCCGCGTCGCTTAACGCCCGACGTTCTTCAATCAGCGATTTGGTATCTATGATTATTTGCCGCTGGCTTTTGAAATAGGCTGGCATATTGTTGACTAAGGTACCTTCACTAAAAACCGTTTCAACATCTTCATCTAACCAGCGCACAATCTTGCTCGACGAACGCGTCAACTGACGTTCAGGTTGGCGGTTATCCCACGCTCTGATACTGAAATACAGCTCATCCCCAGGTGCCATTCCAAGTTCGATTAAATCCCATGATTTACTATAAATTTGTTGGCCCTCTTTATTGTTAGTGGTCACACTATCGAAGGAAAATACACTGTCTCGAAATTTAACGGATTCACCCGAGCCTTTAGCGACCGAAGCAACAATCTCAATTTTACTTAAGCCAAAATCATCACTTATTAGCGCTTGAGTGTTTATCAAAGGTTTAGTTGCATCGTCAGCAGTTTGAATTTCAGTAATGGTAGCTTGCGGCGTTATATACGTGATCTTGGGAGGATAGTCAGGTGTTACGCTAATCGTATGCACCGCAATAACTCGCTGTTTTGCATCGAGTACTTGGTAAACGCAAGCGCGTTGAATAACCTTTGATGCGGTAAACAATCCATCGGCGGTTTGGACTAATTTTACGCTGTCATCAGCATTAAATTTGAGCGTGTACTGTGCATCACTGATAGAAAAGTCGAAACGCCAAGATACCTTACTGCCAGCAAGTACTTGCGCATCTAAAGGTTGCAGTTGATGGGCTAAATAGCCTGCTTTGCCAAGGGCATATTCAGGCGCAACGACAGCTAGTTGCGCCGAGAGAATGTTGGCTAATGTATCGGTATGACTATTTTCACCACTGCCGCTTTCATGGAGAGGCGCTCGTTCAACTAACGTTGGATTAATATGTCCATTGCCAACAGTAAAAGACCACACTAGGAGACATACTATTGCTGTCAAAAAATTTAGTACAATCAGTACTTTAAGTGGATAATGTACCGCCAAATCAATGGTTTTATCGTTACTCAATTTATCGAAAGCATCTGCACTGCGTTTATACTGTAGGCGCTGTATGCTGCTCGGTAATGGTTCTGAGGAGGGAGTTAAAGAGCGATTTAAAGAGCTATCTTGACCGTCAACTGTTAGCAGCAGTTCGCAGCTCTCTTCAAGGGCCGTAAAGCGTCGGTTGAGATGTTTTGCTAAATTGCTCAGAGTGATCTTTTTATAAGAGGGGCGTATAAAACCCAGCATTAAAATCAAGGGTGTTGCACCCAGCAACATCAAGTATTGACTGTAACCGAACCATAGAGAATCTCCCGGGGTAAATACAACATAAAGTATTAAAGCAAGCACAAACAAAAGAGGCGAGCACTGCAGCGTATGTTGCAGTAATTTACGTTTTTTACTCTTTTGTAATGCACGCTTTAAGATATGCGCTCGTTGAGCGTGAGACATTCGCTTCGCCGTCATTACTTAGCCCTGCCGAGCGTACTTGCTTTAGGTTTATACTCTGACCAAACTCGCTCGGCACAAAACGCCGCTATCAGCAGAGTGAGTAACCAAAAATGAATGTCATCTTCGCTACTTCTATAAAACTGTGCTTGATTGAAATTCTGCTCGAGAGACTGATTTTGTAACTCCCCAGTATGTTTTATCTGAGATCTATCAGCAGAATTCATATCGTTTGTCTTGGCATGATTAGGTGCGATATCGCTAGTAATTTGCGCCTCGGTGATTAGAGCGTTATTGAGATAGCTTTCACGATAGGGCCGTTCATTCAACAAACTATCTAAGGCAAATGGAAAGTCTAAATGCGTTACCCAGTCTGTCCAATTCGTCTCAAAACGACTATGAAATTTAATTACCTGACCATTCTTCTTTTGTGGGCTAAATGTGGTTCTGGTTAGCACGTTTTGTTGGTCGGGCGTTTGCCATAGGATCTCTTCTTTTGCGTCAGGATTTACGTTGTGCAAAAACGGTAACATCGTCGCTGGCGCACCTATTTGGCTTAGCTTTATAGGGTTGGTGATATCTTCTGTGCTTGGGTTTATACCTACGTCAAAAATAGAGCCACTCACAGACGTATGCGGTGCAATAACAAGCCAAGTTCCTTGTTTATGTTTCTCTAAGGCAGTTAAAAATAGCTGCCCGCCATTTTGTACATATTGATTTAAGTTACTTAGCGATACGGGGCTGGGAGTTACTTCTCCAAGGTAGAATACCCAGTCGTAATGCGCTAACTCGGTCCAACCAGAAAACGTTGTAAGCAGCGCTACATCAGATTGTATTTCGCGTTCGCTTCGGGTATTGATGGCATTAAATGCAGCGCGTAAATAATCTACTTGAGGTTGCTTTTTATCGCTCGTGAGCAGCAGAATTTTTGATATTAATTTATTATTGGGCACATCTGTTGTTTTTAATATATGCCACTTTATCTGTGCTGGCACGGCAACACGTTCGTTATTGAACTGGGCTAAGTGATTAGTGGAAAATACCTGAATATTGGCCGGGAGTACATTCGGATGGGTGGCACTAAAATTGGCAACTTGCTGCCAAATCGTCAATTGAAGATCGCCAGGTAAAATGCGACCCCTCGACAAATCATCTATGTCTAAAGTCGCGAGGGTTATGGGTCCTTGATGAGTAGACTTGTAGCCGGTGCTTGACTGGTAATCGTTATTAGCGGTCATATCCGGATCAAACGAGCCTTCGCTGCCATCCAACAATATTAAGCGTTTTTCGGTCACCTTATCGCGCTGGTTGAATCCCTTAATAAACGTCTTTTTTTGCTGCTGATTGGCGGTGGCTAGCCAATCATGGCTCACGATAAAATATTCGACCTTGTTATCGTCCTTGGTTGGCTTTACACACTGCGCTAGCAATAAGCTGAGTAACAGCAAAATCACCATACGTAGTGCTAATAATAGCCACTCACTGAGACGCATGGCATTAGGTATTGTGCTCTGTTTCACGGGGATCAGCGCAAATTGGGAAAAGGAAATAAGTGGCGCTTTGCTTTTGCTAAAAAAGTGAATGGCAAGTGGGATCACGCACGCCAAAATACCCAGTAACCACCAAGGTGATAGCCACGCGCTAGCCAATGCATTTAAGATATTCGTCACGCTTATCTGACCTTTCTGCGAGAAGCTAAATAGGCATGTACGCTTTCATCTAATGGCTGATCGATATTGGCAGTAAATAGATTAACATTCTGGGCAGTTAATCGATTCTGTAAATCCACTTGGAAGTTTTGATAGGCCGCAAGATAAGAGGCTTTTACATCTTGGCTTGAAACAAGTCTTTGCTGCTGTGTTTCGGGATCTTCAACACGTATCGCCCCTTTATATGGGAAATTGACTTCATCATCACAAATCAACTGTAAAGCGACCAGCTCATTTTTACTGTGATTCAATGGCTGCATAAAATCGAGTATTTCCCGATCATGCTGAATAAAATCGCTGAGCACAAAGATCAATCCTTGGGGCCGTATATTACCAAGTTGTGCGTGTAAATTTTCTTTGTTTGGAAATTGCTTACCTACTTTCAATTGGCTTAACTGCAACATCAATTTATGCCAGTGGCGCTGCCCCGATCCGCAGGGTAGGTAGTCAACCTGTTGATCAGACAAACCAATAAGACCGACTGAGTCACCCTGTTGCTGAGCGATATAAGCAATGGTAGCCAGAAAATAGCGTGCATAATCAAGTTTATGCCAGCCATTTTGCGCTTTACTCGCGACCGACTGTTGCAGCATAGATTGACTGGCATCGAGCACTAACCAAATATGCGTATCACTTTCACGTTCGGCTTCACGCACAAAATAACGGTCTGAGCGTGCAAACAATTTCCAGTCCACTTTACTTAGCTCATCTCCGGGTTCGTAACTACGGTACTGACTAAACTCGATACCCGAACCCTTTTGTACGCTGGTGTGTTGCCCTTGTAATATGCCTTCTGCCACTGTTTTGGCTACCAAAGGCATGTCTTTAATTCGTGAAAGGGTAAGGGGGTCAATCCATTGCTGCATGGTTAGCTTACGTTGCCATTAGATGCTGCTGACGCTAAGGGGCTTTTTGGCAAAGGTGTATTCTTAAGCAGATGTTCGATTACTGCGTCGGTATCAATATTTTGTGCCTCAGCTTGAAAGTTTAGCAGTATTCGATGGCGCAGCACGCCATGGGCAACACTGCGGATGTCTGCCAGCGTTACGGCGAAACGTTCACTTAGTAATGCACTCGCCTTGGCACATAAAACCAATGCTTGACCGGCACGAGGACCTGCCCCCCAGCGTACGAAATCGATGACTTGTTGGTTATCACTGCCCTGTGGACGTGTATTACGGGTCAGTGCACTGGTATATTCAAGTAAGTCAGGGGATATATCCACTTGGCGCACTAAGCCTTGCAGTGTAAGAATATCTTGGGTATGCAGTACTTCTTTTAACGTGGTACTTTGCGTGCCAGTGGTGCGTTTTAGAATTTCAACTTCTTCAGCCGCACTTGGATATCCCACTCGCACAAACATTAAAAATCGGTCTAATTGGGCTTCAGGTAATGCATAGGTGCCTGACTGTTCAACTGGGTTTTGTGTTGCCAACACAAAGAATGGTTTAGGCAAGGGATAAATACTGCCTGCATAGCTGATAGTGCGTTCTTGCATGGCCTCGAGCAGGGCCGCTTGTGTTTTAGGTGGTGTGCGGTTGATTTCATCCGCCAGCAAAATATTGGTGAAAACGGGACCTTGCTTAAACTTAAAAAAGCGCTCACCGCTGTCATGGTCGGTTTCCAATATTTCTGTGCCTATTATGTCGCTTGGCATTAAATCAGGGGTAAATTGAATACGCTTATAATCTAGCTCTAAGGTTTTAGCCAGTGAACTGACCATTAAGGTTTTTGCCAAACCCGGTGCCCCCTCAAGCAAGCAATGTCCCCCTGCTAGCATAGCGACCAATAATTGCTGAACCACGTCCTGTTGACCAACAATGACTCGTGCTATCTCGTCTTTCACTGAGGTAAGTTTGGCGAGTAACTGTAAAATAGTTTGCTCAGATAAAGTGTCGTCTTGAGCCGGTAATTCGACGTTTTCAGTTGTGCTCATGGTCATACTACCTGTGGTTTTAATTCTATGCGCGTGCGTTGCGCTATCAGTTAATTCGATTTATTCATTCAAATTGAAGCGTTAAGCCGTCATAGCATAAAGCACGATATTAACGGCAAACTTGGTGTTGTCTTCTTTAAGCCAGCGCTTATTGCGAAAATCGTAATCCCATTCGCAGCCCAAATCCTTATTACTGTATAAAACAGCGATTTTATCGTTTATGACGATAGCCTTTAAGTAGTTATGTACTAAATCATCACCCCAACCATTGAGTTCAATGGAGGTGCGTGGGGGGCCATCGAAGGTAAAAAACGCGTTATAAATCGGATGATCATTGGGGATTTTCTGCAATGCGTCTTCACCAAATAGTTTGCCCATTTGTGCTTCGAACGTTTTGGCGAACATACCGTCAATATCGTGATTACAATCGTCAACAAATACAAAGCCGCCGTTTTCGACATACTGCGTAAAGTTTTGCGCTTCAGCATCGCTAAATTGGACGAGTCTGTGACCAGCCATATAACAAAATGGTGCGTTTAGCATAGCTGGGTCAGATAAGGGGACGATGCGCTCTTTAATATCCACCCTTAGGCTAGTGTATTCAATCAAGGAGTTGAGCATATTCGCTGGCATGCGCTCGTCTACTTCCCAATCACCAGATTCATAGCTTAATCGGGTAAAGTAAAAATCGAAATCATTGCTCTGTGCCCATGAATAGCGATCACGAAAAAAGGCTTGTGCAGCAAAAGCCATACAAGCATTTTTAATAAATTGTCGTCGTTGAATACTCATGTCTTAACGTACACAGGAAATACCGTTGGTGAATATCTCAGGCCCGTGTGAGCCTGAGAAAAATCGACTTATACTGCGTCAGATAAGCTACTAAAGGTAAAGTCACGGATTTTCATCGGTGGTATCATGCTGCCATCAATACGCTGTGGCTCGCCAAGCGCTTCGATGTTGTTCAACATAATGATTGGGCTTTCATTGAAGCGGAAGTTTTTAATCGGATATTTAATTTTACCGTTCTCGATATAAAACGTGCCGTCACGGGTCAAGCCTGTGTATAACAAGGTTTGTGGATCTAAGCTACGGATGTACCACAAGCGAGTAACCAGTACGCCACGGCGGGTATTTTTAATCATGTCCTCCAGTGATTGATCGCCACCGCTCATAATAATGTTACGGTTCGCTGGGATATACTCACTTTTGGTATGTTTCGCCCAATAAGGCGAGTTCGGCATATTTTGAATGGTGCCGTCTTTTATCCAATCAATTTTATTCAAAGGATAACCATTACCTGCAAAGGGGGCGCTTGGCGCAATAGAGTGCTGAGGGTCTGAATAAATGTGTACGCGCTCATCGAACATTTTTTGGCCCAATTTATTTTTTGGCCCTTCTTCACCTTTTGCGACTTTATTGCTTAAAAAGCTGCGGCCTTCATCTGCTGAACGTTGATCGAAAGCTCGCATCATATTCTGCAGTAAATCTACGCTGGCTGCAGGCTCAAGAATAACCGTGTATTTACCTGGCTCCATTTCTTTAGCGTCAGCTGAACCTTTCGATTTTCGAATGGCGATAGATGATAATTTAGCCGTATCCAATAACTTAACGTCGCTGTAATTGCCCGACGACCAGCCTGAACCTTTGCCATCTTCGGTGCGAATCGTGACTGAGAAATCCACATTGGTTGAGGTGTTATAAGCAAACAACCCCTTGCTGTTCATGATGGCACTCATCAACACTTCATCTTCTAAAAAACCCGCTGCAATTAACTTGTTTTTCTTGGATGGGTCAATACTGTCAAATGCTGCTTGAGCCCGGTCTTCTGGCGTAACGTTGGCAGTAGAGTCAAAATAAGTATTGGCTTCGGCATATTTCTGCTGACCAAACAGCGGCATGAATTCTTCATTTTCTGGGGCAAGTTTGGCGAGTTCTTCTGAACGTCGAACTACTTTTTCAAGTGACGCATTATCAAACTCATTGATTGTTGCGGTACCTGTGCGCTTGCCAAATGTAGATTGGACGATAAGAATCAGGTCGCTTTCCTGACCAGAGGTAGAAACCGTATTGCGTGCGTAACGGATATTGCCGCCCACTTTGCTTTCTAAATTGCATTCACATTCATCGGCTTTTGAGAATTTGAGCACTTTGCTCAGCAGCTCTTTTGCATGTTGTTGGGTGATAATTGTCATGATTATATTCCTTCTAAGTGAGCTGCTTACACGTTGCGCGCGGTGTTAATAACATTAATGCTGTCAAATCTCGTGGTTGGGCAACCATGAGAAACTGCGCTCACTTGTGAAGGCTGGCCTTTACCATCAAAGAACGAACCGCCCACTCTATAATCTGATTTACCGGCTAATTGACTACAGCTATTCCAGAATTCTTGGGTGTTTGATTGATACGCCACATCTTCAATCTGATCAACAATTTTGCCGTCTTTAATTTCGTAAAATAACTGCCCGCCAAATTGGAAGTTATAGCGTTGCTGATCGATTGAATAAGAGCCGCGACCGGCAATATAAATGCCTTTTTCTACATCTTTGATCACATCATCAGCAGACAAGTCTTTCTCATTAGGGCGCAGTGAAACATTAGACATACGCTGGAACTGCACGTCACGCCAACTTTGTGAGTAACTACAGCCGTGAGATTCTTTTTGGCCAAGCATATGTACTTGGTCGCGTGTGGCTTGATAATTAACCAATACACCGTCTTTAATCAAATCCCATTCTTTGGTTTTTACACCTTCGTCATCATAAGCGACGTTACCTAATGTATAAGGTTGATTCTTATCAGCATACAAATCGACTATGTCTGAACCATACTGGAACTTACCGCTTTTCCACTTATCTAGCGTTGCAAAGCTAGTACCTGCATAGTTAGCTTCGTATCCCAGTACGCGGTCAAGTTCTAACGGGTGTCCTACTGACTCGTGAATAGTCAACATTAGGTGGGCAGGGTCAAGGACTAAGTCATATTTACCAGGCTCTACTGATTTAGCTTTAAGCTTGGCTTGCAGTTGTTTGCCCGCTGCGGCAGCATCTTCAACCATATCGTAAGAATTATTGTATCCAATGTTTGCGCCTTGAATACGCACTTTGTCTTTTTCTAAACCGTCTAAATACTCATAACCCATACCAACTGGATTACCTAAGTCTGAACGTTGTTTGAAACCGTCTTCACCGACGGCAGTGGCGGTAAACGGTGCCCATAAACGGTGAATGTCTTGATCGATATAAGAGCCGTCAGTTGACGCGAAATACTTTTGCTCATTGACTAAGAATAAACGCGAACTGATAAAGCTGGCGCCGTTTTTCATTGCTGCGTCATTAACAGATAAGAGTAAATCTACTTTGTCCTGAATCGGCACTTCCATGGCGTTTTTCACAATGGGCGTTTGCCAGCTTACGTCACCCACGCCTTTCACTGGGGCGAGTTGCACAGGCGTGGTTTGAAACTTAGAGTTTGCCATGGCGACAGCGACAGCTTGTTCAGCCGTTTTGGCCACGCTGTCCGGAGTCATATTTGATGTAGAAGCAAATCCCCAGGTACCATTGGCAATCACGCGCACACCAATACCAGCAGATTCAGTATTCACTATATTCTCTACGCGCGTTTCGCGGGTTGTAACGAATTGATTCAAATAACGGCCGATGCGAGCATCAGCATAGGTTGCACCTTTCGCTTTTGCTGCGTTTAATGCGATATCAGCAAGCTTCTTTTTATAGGCTACGTCCATTGGTTTATCGAGTAATTGGTCGGCTGAAATCGCCGTCCCCGATATGGGTAGCATAAGGGTGCCCATGCCGGCACTCCCTAATTTAATAAAGTCGCGTCTTTCCATTTGCTCTGTCCCCTGGGTTAGGTATTGTTATGATTTTTACAACTTTCTAAGAAGTCTATATTTTAGTCACTTAGTGTATGGCAAAAAGTTAAAATCACTCAAGGTGGCTTTGTACTCTTTGATTGGTAATGCATGTCTAATACGTAACAAGCCGTAACAGACGGTTATTCGTCGTGTTTTTGCTGTGTTTCAATCCATTGGTTTACACTGTCTTCTAATACGGCCATGGGCAAAGAACCTTGACCGATGATCACATCGTGGAATTGGCGTATATCAAAGTTTTCTTTTAGGCTGCGTTCTGCTTGGCCTCGTAGTTCACGAATTTTAAGCTCGCCAATTTTGTATGACAGCGCTTGACCTGGCCAAGATATATATCTATCAATTTGATCGGCTGTGGACTTTTGAGTTAACGCAGTACGTGAGCCCAAATAATCGATGGCTTGCTGGCGGCTCCAGCCAAAAGCGTGAATACCGGTATCGACCACAAGACGCACAGCGCGCCACATCTCGTAACCTAATCGACCAAAATCACTGTAGGGATCTTGATAAAACCCCGCTTCTTTTCCTAGACGTTCGGAATACAAGCCCCAGCCTTCGGTGAAGGCTGAATGACTCAAGGTGCGACGAAATTCCGGTACATCAAGTTCCATTGCAATGGCGTTTTGCAGGTGATGACCAGGTACCGCTTCGTGTAAGCTCAATGCTTCAAGATTATACAGAGGTTGCTGGGCAGGCTCAGACGTTAAAAAATACGTGCCGGGTGTCCGCGTATCTGGTGGCGGCATATAAAATGCGCCTCTTGAGGCAGAACCTTTTATGGTAAAGGTGTTACGTGGCAAAGTGGCAAAAAAGCTCGGTAATTTGCCGTACATTTTTTGGGTGATAAAGGCTGTTTTTTCTAATACATCTTGGCGATCTTGGGCATAAAACTGCGGATCGGTGGCTAAAAACTGTAAAAATTCATTGTGACTACCTTCGAAGCCCACTTGTTCAATAATGGCGTTCATTTCTTTACCGATGCGCTCTACTTCGTCTAAGCCAAGTTGATGGATCTGCTTAGGCGTTAGGTCGGTCGTGGTGAAGTAGTTAGCAGTATAAGCATAATATTCAGCACCGCCTTTTACACTCGCTATACCCGGTTCTTTACGACAATGAGTCATGTAATCATTAACAAAATAATCGTAAAAATGGGCATAGGCTGGCACCACGGCTTGTTCAATAAGCTCAGCACCTTCTTGCGCATACTGGTTTTTTTGTGCCTCACTAAACTGATTAGGGAAGCGAGTGAAAGGCTCGTATAACGCGCTGTCTTTTGGCGTATCAACTATGTGCGTGGCGATGCTTTGTTGATAATCTTTGAACGTTTCACAGTGTTGTACAAACCCTTTCTTAACGCCTTGTGCGAGTAAGTCGATATTTTCCTGATTGAAACGCGGATAATCGGCAAGACTGACCAAATATTGATCGTAATCTTGTGACGACTGGAATGCCATATTGGCCGGTGCTTCAGCAAAATAGGTATGCCAACCGCTTAAAAAATTAATTGGAAAATACCGGTCTTGAAATTGATAACTGTTCGCTTCAGTTTGCCGCTCATATTTGAATAAGCGATAGCTAACCTGCTGCGCAGCGCTCAACTGGGCCATATCTATGTTATCTAACGCGTCTAACATGCGCTGATTAAATGCGTCACGGCGGGCAAATCCTTGAGCACTAAAGTCGGCCAGTTTGCCCTGAGGTTTCCAACCGTCAGGGTCGGTACGAAAAAATATTTTTTCTTTCTTTGCTTCTTGCCAATGGGTGTTCAGTAGGGCTGAGAAATCTTCGTTAGCGCCTGCCCAAGCTGTTGAACTGATGACTAACAAGGTTAGGGTGCTCACCGTTTTAGTCAGTACGCTAGATGCATGATTTAATAATGTCGTCTGCTTCATTAAATGGTTTCTTCTTTAGTCGATAAGCGAAAAGGGAGCTGAGCTAACAGGGCCGAGTCTAATGGGCTTACGTTGCCTATGGGCGATTCAAGGTTATCTGGCGGTGTGGTGAACCAGCGAGGGCCGTCTTTTGTCATATAGAGGCAGTCTTCCAACCGTACGCCAAATTCTTCTGGGATGTAAATACCGGGCTCATCGGAAAAACACATACCTACTTGAAGCGGGGTTTGTTCATTGTGCACAAAATTAACAGGCTCGTGGCCTTCCATACCAATTCCGTGACCAGTGCGATGAGATAGACCCGGTAATTGATAATCGGGCCCCAAGCCTTGTGTATGATAGTAAGCTCGCACAGCGTCATCAACTGCACCAGCGGGGATGCCAAGTTGGGCTTTTTCAAAAGCTATTTGTTGGCCTCGGCGCACAGTTTGCCAAATTTGTTGCTGTTTTTTACTGGCTTCGCCAAAAACAAACGTACGACTGATATCAGATTGATATCCCTGCACCGCGCAGCCGCAATCCATTAATATCGTTGATCCCGCACGAATGGTTTGGGCCTGATTACTACCATGTGGATACGCACTGGCTTCATTAAATAGCGCCATTGTCCAGATACTGCTACCACCGAGTTGCGTTTGCGCACTGCTCATCAACTGTTTGACGTCTTGTTGGCTCATACCTATGGCAAGGTTAGCGTGCACGTGGGCATATGCCCTCAAGGTTATCTCATTCGCTTTGTGCATCAGGGCGATTTCATGGACGCTCTTAAACATGCGGCAACCCTGAGTTATGGGATCAGCTGAGGTATGCTGCATATTGCCCATTAAGGCCAATGTCCCTTGCAGTACGAAGTAACGTACGGACTGCTCGAACGCTAATCGGCCTTTTTGAACACCGCGGTTCTTCAATATTTGCTGTATCAACGCGAAAGGGCTTTCGTGCTCTTGCCACACAAGGACATCGTCACCTACCTGAAGCGATTCACGGATACTGGGTTCTTCGAAGAAGGGGCAAAGTACCGCTATCTCGCCTTCCCTTGGAATAACCACCGCTGTTAGGCGTTCGCTACGCCACCACTGAATACCCGTAAAATAATCCATGGCAGCGCCAGGCTCCAATACCATTGCGGCAATATTAAATTGCGTCATGAGTCTTTGGGCTTTTTTGATCCGTGCAACGCGCTCGGCTTTGCTAATGGGAATGCTTTTTGAGCTAATATTAGGCAGCTCTGAAGTTTTAGCGCCAGGTGATGGATTGGCTGAGGTCGTATTTGCTGCCGAAACAGTTTGCGAAAGAGGGAGGCTAGCAATGGCTGCCGCACCGGCTTTGATAAAAGCTCTTTTAGTTAACTTCATCAGGTTCATTCCTTATGACACTTGCCCACAACATATTACAAAAGGTCGACGAGATATAGCCAGTTTATAAAATTGCTGGCGCCCAACTGTAAGGAAATTAACCCATCTGCGAAACGTTATTTAACCGTATTGATTTGTTAGAGCTGCGCGTGTGGCTACCGGGGTGGAAGAACTTAAGCATATGTTAGTTATATTTTGCTGGTTGGTTCATTTAAAAAAAGCGTGAAATAATTTTGCAATAAGCTGATTATGTTATATTATAACGTTTGACTTATTAAGGATTGAATCGCAATGCAAGTAATACAAGACAAATCGCTATTAGATAGACTAGGCATATGGGCCTCAAGTTTATGCGCGGTGCATTGTCTGGCATTGCCCATTCTTATTCCCTTATTACCTTTAGTCGGCGCAAGCTTCTTCGCCCAAGATTGGTTTGAACGCATTATATTATCGTTATCCATGATCATTGGGTTTTGGGCATTGTTATCTGGCTTTTATCGTTATCATCGCCAAATTTATCCTGTTTATAGCTTAATGCTCGGGGGGATTATTTATTGGAATAAGAACATGTTTGGCGATAGTTATGAGCCTTTCACCATCGCGATAGGCGCCATGCTTATTGTGGGGGCCCATGTAGTGAATTTGAAATTGTGTAAAAGTTGTCACAGTTGCGATACTGAAACATCAAGCTGCTCTGCGGATTAGTCTAACTTGGGGCTGGGTTGTTCCGCCTGTTACCAATCTGGAAACCCAATCGCTAAAGCTTCTTTAAGCCACTAAAGATTAGTCTTAAACTTCTTCACTTACCTTCTACAAGAAGCGTTCAAATCGCGCCATTAAGCCGCACTCGTTTAACGTGCCAAAAACGCTTTTGCTCGTCCCGGACCATTGCTAAATACACCATCTACATGCCAATTAGCTAACTTGGTTAAATCTGCTTGCTGATCAACTGTATAAACAAATATTTTCAAACCTCTACGTTTGGCATCAAGCACAAATTCTTCATCGACAAAGGTTACATCTGCATTGACTGAATAGGCATTTAGCGACTGGGCAAAGCCTGCGTAATCAATAGGCTTACTTGCCGTTAAGGCACCAATTTTTAAATCTGGCTTATGTTCTTTAATACTGCGCAGTAAATGGTGGTCAAACGATGAAACAATAAAATGATCTAAACTGAAATTCAGCTCGTGTAAGGCTTTTTCAATATTATCGAGTACCAGTTGTACATCATGCACGCCTTTTATTTCAATATTCAATAAGCAACGCCCGGCAACACACTCCATTACCTGCCACAGCGTAGGGATACTCTCACCACGGCCAGCATCGAGTTTTTGTAGCTGTTCAAATGTGTATTCACTCAGTTGCCCCTGACCATTGGTGGTGCGATGCAACCAGTGATCATGGATCACCAACAATTGGTCGCCATGTTGATGTACATCTATTTCTATACCATCGCAATCTTGGTTTAAGGCCTCATTGACGGCGAGTAAGGTGTTTTCAGGAGCATCGGCACTAGCACCACGATGGGCAAAAACGAGCATAGGTAGGCCTATTTCTTATGTAATTTTTGAGTGTTAATAGTTTCGTACAAAGCGGCGGAAATGACCAATAATCCACCCACAAAGGTCTGCCAATTCGGCTCTTCATCGAGCACCAAAATAGCCAAAATAACGCCGTATAAGGGCTGCATACAGGCAACCAGCGAAAATGTTTTTGCTCTTAGGTGCTGCAAGCTCGTCGCAATAAGTGCGTGGGGAACAGCGGTAAAAAAAGTGCCGAGTAAAACGAGATATACATAGGTTTGGCTACTAGCATTGAATAATTCCGGCGTAATGAAAAAGCTCAAGCAGAAGAAAATAACCAACGTTTGATAGGCCATCGCCAACGATCCGCTGTAATGGGAAAAGTATTTTCGATGACATAGATTACGCAAGGCATAGAGTATGGCAGAACCTACGCCAACGATAATTCCTAGGGTAACATCGTTATCGAATGACACTTCAGGCACTATCAGGCATATGCCAAAAAGTACTACTACCGCGCTAAGAACATCTTGCCAAACAAGTCTTATCCCTTCAAAGAAGGGCTCAATTAAAACGGTTATCACAGGAAAGGTGAATAGGGCAATCATGCCCACTGATACGCTGGAATATTGCATAGCTGCAAAATAACTGACCCAATGCGCCGCCATTAACAGGCCCAAACCGATACCTATAAAATAATCTTTTCTATACGCTAGGCTAAGCTTTCCGCCACTCATCTTGACCAATGAAAATAACATTAAGCAGGCAATAATCGAGCGACCGAAAGTGATATCAGTCGCCGAGAGGGGGATGACTTTAGAAAAAAGTGCCGTCGCCCCCAATAAAATAACAGTGAGGTGCAAAGACCACAGGCTTTTTTTAACGGGATCCATGACTATTGAGTCAATGTAGCGAAAACATCACCGAGGCGAGTTTCATCTCCAGCGTTATAGTCAGCGAACTCCACCATATTGGGCTCGAAACAAGCTACTATGGTTGAGCCTAATTTGAATCGACCTAATTCATCGCCCTTTTTAAGAAAAACGGACTCTTCTCCTTCGCTTGGGTATTGCCAATGCACGACATTTTTACCCACCGGTGGTGACACTGTACCAGCCCATACGGTTTCAATGCTGGCAACGATTGTTGCGCCCACTAATACCATAGCCATTTTGCCTTTAGGTGTAGCAAAAATGGCGACCACACGCTCATTTCGTGCGAATAAGCCAGGAACACGTTCCGCAGTTAGGGGACTGACAGAAAACAAATCACCCGGTACATACACCATATCAGTCAGCTGACCATCTATTGGCATATGGATTCGATGATAGTCTTTTGGCGATAAATACACAGTGGCGAATTTACCATTTTTAAAAGCTGTAGCTAATTCAGGTTTTCCACCGAGTAAAGTCGTTAAGCTGTAATCGTGACCTTTAGCCTGAAAAATATTATCGTGCTTGATATCGCCTAATTGGCTTACTGCACCGTCAACTGGCATCGCTACGTCTTGTTCGTTAGGGCAAATAATCCGTGCATCACTTTTTAGAGCACGAGTGAAAAATTCATTAAATGACGAATAATCAGCTGGATTTTCACGCTCAGCTTCTGACATGTTGACGTTGTACTGTTTCACAAATAGTTTAATTAAAGCCGTGGTTAATCCACCTGCTTCGGCAGCGGCAAGTTTACCTACTAGCCTTGAAATCAAATGCTTAGGGGTGATGTATTGCAAAGCAATTTTTAGCGAGTCGAACAAAATTAGCATCCTAAAACGAAAAGTTTTTACCGTGGGGGATTGTACAGCAATATTTTATTTTGTGTGAAGGATGATAAGCACGTTGGGCTATATGCTAGTTAATTATGGCGATCAATCATTCACTGACCGCCATAAACGCTCTATTTATTTAAGCGTTCGTTAAACTTTACTGTGGGCAGGCCGCTGTTCATCTAGGTTTGACAGTATTTTATGATAACTTTCATAGCGTTGCATACTGATATCACCTTTCTCTGCGGCGGCGCGAATAATACAGCCTGGGTCGTCTCCATGCGTACAATCACGAAATTTACAGCCGCCGATATAGTCTCTGAACTCTTTGAAGCCCCAAGTTAAACGCTCCATGGGCATGTGCCATAGTGCAAATTCACGTACGCCAGGGGAGTCAATTAAATCACCGCCTTGAGGGAAGTGTAACAACTTGGCTGTGGTAGTCGTGTGTTGGCCTAAGCCTGAGTTGTCGGAAACTTCTTTGGTGATCTCACTAGCATCAGGAAGTAATTCATTGATTAAGCTAGATTTACCGACACCCGATTGACCCACAAAGACGCTAATTTTATCTTTTAAGCACAACGCAAGATCGCTTATTCCTGTGTGCGTTTTACAGCTGGTATAAACCACCCGATAACCAATGTTGTGATAAATTTGTAATTGTTTTTCGACGTTCACGCGCTCAGCATCCGTCAAAAGCTCTACTTTATTAAGCAAGATCACCGGCTCGATCCCCACATCTTCTGAGGCCACTAAGTAGCGATCAATAATGTTCAATGACAAGGCGGGTATAACAGAGCTCACGATAATAATTTGATCGATGTTGGCAGCCACAGGTTTAACACCGTCATAAAAGTCAGGACGAGTCAGTACTGACTTACGATCTTGGACTATTTCAATGACGCCACTGATGTTTTCAGTTCCGTCTTTACCGGGACGGAATAACACCTCATCACCACAGACTACGCTGATAACGGTACGACGAATATGACATCGATGAATATTACCTTCACTGTCTTCAACGTCAGCATGTTTGCCAAAGCGGCCGATAACACGACCTGCTCGTTGATCCTCTAGTTGATCATCAGATGGGGTAGTTGCTGGCACAGCCAATCGCTTAGTACGATTATTTGAGACTTGACGGCGCTGTTTATGCGTAAGTTTTGGTTTTTTCGACACAGGCGAATATCTGCATTTGCTTCTAATATCTAGTATTATGGTAACGTTAGCTCGGACGGAATTATAGCAATTCCTTTCACCAACTTAATTTAGCGCGATTTTAGGAGTAACTATGACGGTTGATGCACAAAACCTTGTTTGGATTGATATGGAGATGACCGGATTACATCCCGAAGTAGATGTGGTGTTAGAAATAGCCACAATAGTGACAGATGCCAATCTAAACATCTTGGCAGAGGGGCCTGTTTTAGCCATACATCAATCTGACGATGTGCTCAACAACATGAACCAATGGTGTATTGATACTCACGGCAAATCGGGATTAACCCAGCGTTGCCAAAAGAGCAGTATTAATGAGCAAACAGCTGTAGCAGAAACGATTCGGTTTCTTGAAAAGTATGTGCCTAAAGGTGCGTCGCCTCTTTGCGGGAACACCATCGGGCAAGACCGGCGGTTTATGGTGAAATATATGCCGGAATTGGAAGAGTATTTTCATTATCGCAATATTGATGTCAGCACGCTTAAAGAGTTGGTTAAACGCTGGAAGCCTGAAGTACTAGACGGATTTACTAAAAAGGGTGTGCATTTAGCCTTAGATGATATCCGCGAATCAATTGCCGAGCTGGTTTACTACCGTCAGCACATATTCAATATTTGAGTAACAATTTTCAGCTTTGTACTTTTCTTCAGCACAATGCCGATAAACTACGCATTTAACCTTATCAATTTCATATAAATGCAATTTAGGGCTTGCGTCCTCAGCTAGTTTTTGTAAA
>TARA_R110001632_G_scaffold6291_2_pt1 | contig 25137 bp, 27 predicted proteins | sample TARA_R110001632 | Tara Oceans TARA_R110001632 (sample SAMEA4398266) | marine metagenome | biome: Polar Biome; feature: [SRF] surface water layer (ENVO:00010504); material: water (ENVO:00002006), including particulate matter (ENVO:01000060) such as... | depth 5 m
TGTTGGAGATACATTTGCATCTATGTTTACTACATTTATTAATAATAAATTAGACAAATTAGTAACACCAAAAGATTTATTGACTCATGAAAATGAATCATATATTCTTGGAGAACTTGGATCATGTGTTGGTAAAGATGATGCATATAGAGCAGATATTGCTTCAACATTAGCAACAAGATTAGCAAATTATGCTGTGGTATATTCAAAAGAGAAAACTGTATCACAAAAAATTACTGATAGATTAATTGCATTATGTACTAAAGATTATTTTACTAATGATCTTAAATATTTAGTTGTAAGAACAATCTTTAATGGTAATAAAAGTAAATTTAACAAAATGATGATGAATCCAGAAATAATTAAAATGACAATTAAATAATATGGCAAATAAAACAGTACATCAAATATTTAATAATGATGCTGTAAAACACTTTGATATTAACTGTGATCCTTATGGGATCATGGTTAATAACTCAGGATTAATAGAAACAGTATATATAGATGAATCAAATTATTTATCTAAAAAAATAGATAAAATACTTGAAGGTAAAAATGGTCAACCAGATATGAAGCTTTATAAAAAAGCATTCTTGTTCCCTAATTCACCTATATCACAAGAAAGAGTAAAATCAGCATTAAAAGAACATAAAATCACTTTAACAAATGATTATAATGAAGCAGATTTGTATTTGACACATTATGATCTTTCTAAAGATACAAATAATGGTGAAAATATAAGTAGTAGAGCTATGTTAGGTCAAATATGGAATTTTGATGCAATTGAAGATGGTCATTTTATTATAAATGAATATTGTGAACTTAATAGTAGAAATGGTAAATTAGCTAGAGTTATATATGATAATAAAGTTGAAAATTTTGTTAGCATGTATAATGCAACAAGATATTCTATGCCTTATGATTGTTGGCTTATAACAGGTCTTGCTATTAATGCAGCTTATGAAATAGAAGTTAATAATAAAGCTTGTTATGATGTTGAAAAAATAATGCATCAATCTGCAACTAAAACAGAATTAACTAAACAAATGATAGATGACATTGTATCTCAAGTAAAACAAGGACATGATGGTATACAATTTGTTGGAGCAATACTTCCAACTATTGATTTTAATTTAAATTATCATTTACAATGGGTTTTGGCTCAGGAAATTGGGTGTGATCTTTATAGATTTAATAGAAATAAAGATGTTCAATATTGGTTAAAAGCATCTGATTTTGAAGATTATAAAAATATAAGTGCTTTAGATATGATTCATCGTCTTGAAAATAGAGAAAAATTAGATAAAATAGCATTTAAGTATTTAGAACCTATTGTAAGAAAAGAAATAAGGATTGAAAATAGGGATCTTTATACTTTTAGAGTAGAAGTTAAACCAGAATATAAAAAATTAATGATATGACAAAATTATATACATACAATACATTTCTTAATGATAAAAATGACGCAGAAGACTTTATTTTTATAGATTATAATTATTCTATTATAGCAGATATTTCAACAAGATGGTCAAATAATTTTAAAGTTGCAGAATCTAAAACTTATATGAGTTTAAACGATAATTCTAAAAAATTTGATAATGCATATATAAAAAATAATGTAAATAATATTTATAGATTTTCAAACTTGTCTTTATCAAGAGATAAATTAGCTATTTATCAAGAGAAAGCTGATTTTAAAATTACTAGGAATAAAGATTTGGCAGATGTATGCATTGTTTCTGAGAAATTTTTTGAGAAAGAATTGGATGGTAAATGGGGAGTTTCTGTAACTAAAAATACTATGATACAGTTTTATGAAGATATTATGTTATATGATCGTAGTGTTGAAAAAACTTTAAATACTATAAAAGAATTAGATGATAATTCATTATTTATTTGTAATAGTAATTACTTCTCTATAAATTCAATGAGCGGCCATATCAAAGGATTAGTTTTTGAAAAAAATTTTGAAAAGTCTTTACAAATTTTAAAGAAACTAAATTCAGGTCAATATCATTATACATATAAAAATTATGCAAATTATCAATGGTTGGCGAACAATCAGCATAAATTGATGTTAGATGTTGATTTAAATAAACTTTGTACAGGAGATTCTGTTACTTTGACTGTTGAAGATTTTGAAAGATTAGAACAATTATTATCATCTGCAGATGTAGATAATGTTAGTGTAGGATTGACATTAATGGCTAATTGTAATGTTGCAGAATCTAAAACTTTTTTAAGTATATTATTTTCATTTTATTCTGATCTTATTAAAAATAATAAAATTTGGAATCAAGTTAATTTTAAATATCTTAGAAAAGAGTTTAGCAGTTATATAAATATATCACCTACTAATTGGGGACATGCTTATGATACATTAGTTAAACAGTTAATTAAAGATGATTGTTTAACTGTATATGCATCCAGATACATTGCAAATAAAATGTTTATTGGTGTACTTCAAAATAATTTTGGTGTTGGAAGCGGTTGTGTCTTCACAATAGATAAAGAGTCACTTCAATTAAAAGAAGAATATAAAAATGAATTACAAGATTCAAAAGATGAATCTGAAAACATTAGTAATATTGTTAAAAATGCAGGTCAGTCAAGTTTAAATGCAATTGATTTACCGTTTTAACAAAAATGTGATGGAAGTGAGGTTTTTGATAAATTCCCTCACTTCCTGATCATTTAATATAAAAAATAAATATGAAAAATACAATAAAAGAAGAAGAATTTTATGCTAAAGATTTTAATTTTAGTTATTCTTCATTAAACAAATTATTATTTTCTCCAAAATTTTTTTACAAAGATTATATCCTTAAAGAAAGGGAAACAAGAACTGACAAACATTTAATTGAAGGTAAACTACTTCACCTATTGTTTTTGCAACCTGAGAAGCTCAATGATGAGTTTTCTATTGTTCCTAGTAAAATACCATCAGATAATGTTCGTAAAGTCTTAAATGATCTTAAAAAACATAATAACCCAAATATGTCTGAATTAGATGATGAAATTTTAAAAATACTAGAATTTCATAATTTGTATCAATCCTATAAAGAAGATTCAAAAAGATTAGACAAGATTCAAACACCTGAAAATGCTCAATATTTTCATTTTTTACTTGAAGAAGGCAAAGATATTATAGATAATGATATGTTAGCAAAAGCTACTGAAAGAGTTGAATTAATGAAAGCTAATAAAAATGTAATGAAAATAATGAATCATAAGGTAACTGATTTTGAAATAGATCCTATTGAAATATACAATGAAAAATATCTTGAATGTAAATTAAAAAATTACAAATTTGGGTTAAAAGGATATATAGATAGATTTACTATAGACCATGATAAAAAAGAAATTACAATTATTGATTTAAAAACTACGTCAAAAGGTTTAGAAAAGTTTGCTGAGACAGTTGATTTTTATAGATATTGGATGCAAGCCGTCATATATATTACTCTTGTAATGAAAAATATGAAAGAAAAAGTTTCTAATTACAAAATAAACTTTAATTTTGTTGTCATAGATAATTATGATCAAATATATGTGTTTGATGTGTCAAATGCTACTAAAGCTGATTGGTATTCTCTTTTTGAAGTAGAAATATTAAAAATAGCAGACTATCATTATACAAATAAAGATTATAATTTACCATATGAATTTGCTAACGGTAATGTAATTTTATAAGTGAAAAAAATATACAAAGAATACTTTCAAAAAAGTAAAGTTTTTCTTTATCCTTTATTGGGTATTAAGAAAGGTGTAAGGTTTGTTCCTATTCAAACGTATTTATCCTGGAATGGGTATTATACTGAGAATATGAACAAATTCTTATGTCTTTATTCTATAGACACAAATGATCTTGAATTTGAAAATTTTCAAAAGTTACATTTAAGAACACATAAAAATTTTGAAGAATACCACGTTATTGATAATATAAATCATTTATATGTTTTTGACCTGTCAGAATTTAAAGAAGATATTGATAAATTTAAAGAGGGGAAATATTCAGAAATGACAAAAAAATCAAAAGAAATAATATGTGATTTTTTTGGTGAAAAGGGAACTATAGCTGACTTTGTAGAAAGTTATCTTTACCCAAATTATTATTGGGATGATTATTCAGATATTCTTAATGTTGACATTAATACTTTAATAGATGTTGGTGAGTTGTGTGATAGACCTAATATGAAAAAAGAAGATCTTAAAAAAGATTTTGTAAATATTGAATTATTTAAATAATTTTTTATATTTGCAATTGTTTAATTAAAAAAATTTAAAAAATGGCTAAAAAAACCAAAAATTATGTGGATGAAAATCCTAAAACTATGATGTTAATTAAATCTGCATTTGGCAGTATGAAAAGTTTTAAATTGCTTCCTATTAGCAATGATTGTCCATATGTAGAATGTTTATTTTCACCAAGTGAAAGAATTTTAGTAGTAATTTCTAAATTTATGAAATCTTCATATCATATGGTTCCAAAATTAGATGATAATGGAGATCAGGTTCCTGTTAAAGGAAAACCTAGAACTGATGGAAAAAAGAAAATAAAAGAAGAAAGAAGAGCAATGGATACATGTTCAGAACACTATGTTGTGACAGAAGAAGAAATCAGAGAGTTAGTAGAAATGTTTACTGTTAACCCAGATGCATTAGATCTTGATGAATTTTTCTTAGTTGAAAACGGTTTAGTTGGTACTGACACAATTAAAGATACTGGTATCATCATTGCATAATTAATAATTTTCTATTAAAGAAAGGGCTTTATAGCCCTTTTTTTTTGGATTAAAAATTGACATGATATGAATCATTGGATAATGGATTATGAAACATTAAAAAATTGTTTTGTAGCAGTATTTAAACATTATAAAACTGAAGAAACTTATATTTTTTCTATTTGTAGATTAAAAAATGAATACAAAGAATTTATTAAATTTTTAAATAAGAATAAAAAAAATAATGAATGGCATATATCTTATAATGGATTAGCATTTGATGCACAGGTTACACATAATATAATAAATAATCATAAAAATTTGTTATTAATGAATGGTGAATCTATAGCTGAAGAAATATATGGTTATGCACAAAGAGCAATTACTAACTCTAACAATAAAGAATTCCAAGATTTTCCTGAGTGGAAAATGACTATACAACAAATTGATTTATTTAAACTTAATCACTGGGATAATCCAGCTAAACGTTCTAGTTTAAAATGGATTGAATATACTATGGATTGGGATAATATTCTTGACATGCCTATTCATCATGAGACAGATATAACTACTCAACAACAACTAGATGTTATTATTGATTATTGTATTAATGATGTTGCAGCAACTAAAGAAATATTTAATAGATGTAAACCTTTAATTACTTTGCGTAAAGATCTTACTGATCAATATAATATTAATTTATACAGTGCTTCTGAGCCAAGAATAAGTAAAGAATTATTTGCTTATTATTTAAGTAAAGAACTTAAAATACCAAAGTATGATCTTAAAAAATTAAGAACATTTAGAAATGTTATTAAGATTAAAGATTTAATACTTGATTATATTAAGTTTGATACAATAGAGTTTAATAATTTACTTGAAAAGTTTAAAACAGTAGAAATTAATCCTAATCAGACAAAAGGAGGCTTTAAATACTTTGTAAACTATAAAGGTGTTAAAACTCATTTTGGTCTTGGAGGTGCTCATGGTGCTGCTAAACCTGGTGTATATGAATCTGATGATGATAATATAATAATGTCATCTGATGTTACAAGTTTTTACCCTAATCTAGCCATTATGAATAAAATCGCACCTGCACATTTAGAGAAAAAAGCTTTTTGTGATTTGTATGAGTGGTTTTTTAATGAAAGGAAAAAAATTCCTAAAAGTAATCCTATGAACTATGTTTATAAAATTATACTTAATAGTACATATGGGCTTAGTAATGATAAAAACTCTTTCTTATATGATCCACAGTTTACTATGTTTATAACAGTAAATGGTCAACTTACACTGATGATGCTTTATGAAATGATTGTAAAAGCAATACCAGAAGCAATACCATTATTACAAAATACTGATGGTGTTGAGACAATAATACCTAGATCAAAAATAGATCTTTATAATAAAGTATGTAAAGACTGGGAAGAAATAACTCATCTTAATCTTGAACATGATACATATAAAAAGTTAATATTAGCAGATGTAAATAATTATATAGGTGTAGATGAAAATGGTAAAGCTAAATGTAAAGGAAGATTTGAGTTTAACAACTTGGCTCTTCATAAAAATAAATCTAAATTAATTATTCCAAAAGCTATATATGCATATTTTGTTGATGGTACACTTCCTGAATATACAATAAAAAATAACAGAAATATTCTTGATTATTGTATAGGAGGTAAATCCAAAGGCAATTGGCAACAAGTTGCTAGATCTATTAAAGAAAATATAGGTCATGAAGAAAATCTTCAAAAAATTAATAGATATTTTATTTCTAATAAAGGTGTTAAGATAGTTAAAGTTAATAAAACAGATAAAAGAGAAATTCAACTTGAATCAGGAAAATGGATGCAAACTGTTTTTAATGATATACAAGAAAAAGAATGGAAAGATTATGATATTAATGAAAAATATTATTTAGATGCTATTGAAAAAGAAATAGATAATATTATGGGAATAAAAAAAAATCAATTATTATTATTTTAAAAAATTAAATTATGGGATATTCAAAACCAAGTACAACAACTGCTGAAGAATTATCTTTAGCTCCTCTTCCTACATATGATGGGGATACATATACAATAATTCGTCATAAATTTATTATTGACGCTACAAGAAGTCTGTTAGCAACACACGGCTTCATTATAACAAATGAAATATATAGAAATAATCACGGTTCTAATGTTGCACAAGGAATTTATTATATAGAATCAACTAAAGATAAAGAACTAGGAATGATGTTTGCCTGGACAAATTCTTATGATAAAAGTACAAGGTTTCAGTGTGGTATAGGTGCACAGGTATTTGTGTGTGGAAACGGTATGATTGCAGGAGATATGGCATCATATGCAAGAAAACACACAGGTAATGCAGATCAAGAAGCATTTAATCATATAGGTAATCAAATTAAAAAAGCTAATAAACATTTTATTACTTTAATAAAAGACAGGGACAGTCTTAAAAAATATTTTTTAAATAAAAAAGCACAGTCTGAACTAGCAGGTAGACTTTTTTTAGATGAAAATCTAATTAGTGGTGCACAAATGGGAATATTAAAAAAAGAAATGACTAAACCTTCTTATGATTACAATTGTGATTTAGATAATGCATGGACTTTTTATAATCATGTTACACATTCTTTAAAAGTTTCACATCCAAAAACTTGGATGAGTGATCAAAAAAAGTTTCATGATTTTATGACGGCAGAATTGCTTAGTCATAAAAATTTACATAACTTTGATCAAGATCCAGAAATTGTTGACCCAAATCAAACTTCAATATTAAATACAGGAAATGATTTTGATGTAGACAAAGAGGCACAAGATGAAGTATTTGGAGAATTTGAAATTTAATTTTATATAATGTACAATTACAATGAAGTAAAACATGAATACTATAATTCTTTGGAATTAAGAGGAGAAGAAAGTAGAATGGCTGGTGTGATGCAAAAAGATGATTATGAAAAACTTAAACTTTATAAAAAAAATCTTAAGAATTATCTTATTATTTCTCAAATAGGAATAAGAGCAAACAAATCTAATGGATATAGTAAAATAATGACATTAGAACAAGTTAGAAGGATAAAAAAAGAATTAACAAATTTAGATATGTTTTTAATTTAATCTGAGTCATGTCAGATAAGAATAAGGTTAGTCTATCAGAAGACTATTAAATGAAACTTGTATGTGGAGATGCCTTAATTCTTTTTAATTGTAATAAAATGAAAAATAAAAAAAAAGTAACTAAAATAAAAACTGATAAAGAAGAAAAAGAGATAAACAAAAAAAATAAATTAAAATCAAAAAAAAATAATGAAGAAGAAGAAGGAGAAGGATTTGTTTTTTGCTATTGGGATTAATAATATAATTGTTATATGGCCATAAAATATCAAAAAACAAATAGGTGTAATGAGATACCCAATTAAAAAAAAAACTATAGCTTTACAAAACTTTAAAGATATTTATAAAAAATACTTTAATTTGGAAACTATTAGATATATCTTTTAAAAAAGTAATTATTAATTAAAATCATATATATATGAATGAAAACCTAAAAAATGTACAGAGTGCCAATGAGCCTAATGTACCAACAAATGTAGTTATGGACAATGATCCAAATATTGAAAATGCATTAATAGAAGAAGTGGAAGAAACTTTATTTAGAAATAATGCAAATACAATATACAATGCTGATTTAGTCAAAAGAAATGGAATTAAATAAATTTCAATTACTTCTTAAAGGAATCTTTAATAGAACTGAAAGCACATTCAATAAAAAAAAACATGAATATGCACACAATCAAGATGTATTTAAGTCACTTAAAAATGGAGTTGGTTTTTCATTTCATGATGAACCAGAACAAGTTGCTTATGAATACTTATGTAAACATCTTGAGTCAATTCAATCTATACTTAAAAAGCTTCCTGAAGAAACACCTAGATATGAACTCATCAATGAGAAATTTGGTGATGCAATTAATTATTTAATTATAATAGAAGGTCTTCTGAAAGAAAGAGTTAATAAAGAAATATAAAACCAACATTTTATATTTTTAAGAAAAGTCAGTAGGTTTATTTCCATTTCCTACTGGCTTTTTTATTTTGATCTAGTCCAATAAAACCAATCTACTGTTGTCACTGTTGTATCATAAAGAACTCTACATCCAGTTAATGCTTTTAAAGGTAAAAATAAAAAATCTTGAGGTTTAAGTAATCCAATAGTATTTGAACTTCCATCTGTTATTAAAACATTACCTGCAGTACTTGCTCCTGTGTTTCTAATAAATACATAGGCATCTTTAGCTGCTGAAATACCAACTACTTCATCATTACTTAAAGAATAAGTAGTTAAACTACCTGACCCTGATGGATCACCTATACTTAATGTAGGTGCAATATTAATACTTACTGGATCTGTACCAGTAAGGCTAGCTAATCTAAACGTTGATGATAATGTTGTTGCCATGATATTATTTTTTATCTTCCTTGTCCAACATAAGCTTTTTTATAATGCTTACCTTGTTTACTTTTACTTTGTTTAGTTTTTGAATGTATACCAGGTCTTTTTTTTTTACTTGGTTTACTGTATATATCTATATTTACTTTTGCCATTTTTTAATACTATCTATCAAACATACCAGGAATTCTTCTACCTTTTTTATCCATTGAAGGAGCCATATTAGATCCTCCACCATAGTAATCTTTTATTTCTTTTCCTTTTTTAGCATAACCCATGTTATTACGTACAGCTGTAGGCAATTCAACTAATCCTTTATTACCTGCAGGAATATCTTTAAACTCTTTTCCATACTTAGCATATCTTTTAGCATTTTTAACTGTTGATCCACCATATGCATATTTCATTTTTTTCATAATTTCTATTTTTTTATTTTTTCAATAGACCTGCCACCAAAGTAGGCACCTATCACAGTAATTAATACTAATTGTAATAAATCCGTCCATTTTGCTTCTACTATAAAGTTGATAACACCAGCATCTATAAAAATTAATAATACAGTGCTTACAACTAAGAAGGCCAAAACTAATGGTCTAATATTTTTTGACAACCATGAATCAGATTTCATATCAGCTTCCCATCTAGAAGTGATCTGTTTTTCTATCTCTATTTCATAGTTAGCAATTAATTCTTTTATCTTTAATTCTGCTTCTAACTTTTCTTCTTTAGATGTATGTAAGCTATCTATAACTCCTCCTACACCCTCAACAAGTTTAGTAGCTCCCGCTGAAAATATTTTACCTAGTATACTCATAATAATCCATTTGGTCCTATTTCCATTCCATAAGGACAACCGCAACCTTGTAGGCCTTGTGTTTGTCCTCCATACTTAAAACTTTTTAATGTTTTAGCTAAATTACATCTTTGTTTAGCTAGTGTTGACGGTGGACTTTGGCAATACTCAGATATACTCTTACCTGAAGCTTTAGCAGCAGCAGTAAGAGATCCTGGTTTTTTTATTGCACCTTTAATCCAATCTTTTGCCATTACAAATATTTATCAAATGTTCCTTTTTTAACAACATCCATGAATAAAGCAAATTGATCTTTAGTGAATTCAGTGTATCCTTCGTCATCACCACCTACAATTACTTTATCTGAGTCAGCAGAAATATCAATGGCTGGGCAAGATTTACAATTTGCACAGAATGTCATTTCAGCTCTGTTATTAGTTACTGTTACATTTTTAAGTCCTTCAATTTTATTAAAATCCATATCTTTTTTTTGTCAGTTATTATTAAGGTGCTTGAAATAAAGCATATTCTACTATTACTGCTGCTGTATTAGCTTGAACTTCAAGTCCTACACTTGGAGCAACAGAAAATATATTAAACTCTCCAGGTAGTAAACGTCCCCAAATATTACCCGCATCATTTTTTAATAAAACATAATTTGTAATATCTGTGTTTTTAATCCAAACATAAGTAACTTTAGCTATTGTATTTGCAATTAACTGTGCCGCAGTACCTGTAGAGACACTTCTACTTGCACTTGAAACTGCTTGATCATTATATATAACAGTTTGATTTTCAGTATCAGCTAAAGTTAAAATTCCATTAATAGGATCTATAGCAGTCAATACACTTTTTATATCAAGATTTTTATTTGCCATTATATTTCAAATCCAAAATTAAAAATTATAAACCTAAATCTTTTAGCTTTGCAATTGTCTTCACATAATAAACATGCTTTTGCTTCAATTAAAGTTAATTTACCTAATCTAATAGAAATTTCAAATTTTTGTTTTTTGTTACCACTTCTCCAAGAGTTTATCCAATTTATCATTTTGTTTTGTATTATGTTTATACTATAATATACAAAAAATTATGTTAAAATATAACATAGTTAATGCCTAATTTAAAGTAAGAATCTTTCGTTATGCAAATACTCCATGCTCAATTAAAGCTGTACCAGCTGCAGTTTGATAAACTGTAATGTTTGCAACTGAATCCCAAGGAAATAAAGTCCATACACCTGGTGCAAGAGACATTTCATCTTCAGCATTAGAAGCTGTATTGTTTAATACAGATAATCTTATTGTAGTTGTGCCTGCATTTTTAATATATGCATAAACACTACTTGTTGCTGTAGGATTAGGATAATCTGCTCCAGCTAATAAAATTGTTTTACTACCTACTACTGCTGTAGTACTCATTCTAGAAATACCACCTGTAGTAACAGTTGCTTGTTTTAAAATATTTAATGCTATTGAATCACTAGTAAGACCAGTAGAATTAATAGTTGATGTTAAATTTATAGTTGCCATTTTTTCTTTTTTATATATTAATTACTTATTGAAATACACCAAATTCTACAATTGCATCTGCTGTTTGCCCATAAGCTTCAAGATTCTTATCTGTAGTTCTTGTTGATCCACTCCATGGAATTACTGCCCAATCTCCTCCTTTTAATACAACAGTACTAGTTGCTTCATCTAATGAAACATATATTCTTTCTGTACCATCTGTAGTTGTAGAAGGATTATAAAGCCATATTCTTGCTCCTTCTGTGAATTTTGCTGCTGGTGCAAGTACTGTTGCACCTGCAATTGCTGTTGTTGCTAATTTTACTCTTGAAACACCACCTTGTGTTGCAGATGTTAGAGTATTTAAAACTGATAGTGATATAGCATCTGAAGTAAGATCACTAGAATTTATTGTTAATGTTGCATTTACTGTTGCCATTTTTTCTAATTTTAATTATTTTTATTTATTTTATCTACGTTTTTTCTTTGAATATGCTCCTCCTGGTAAACAACTACCACCCATTCTCATTGAATTTCCTGCAAATCCATTAGCTGGATATATTTTTTTATTTGATCCCCCTTTTCTTTTAGGTGAAGAGGAAGCACCTGGTGTTTGTTTAGTAGTTCTTGCACTATTTATAAGATCGTTTTTTTCAATTTGTGTTTTAAGTAATTCATTTTGCTTTACCAAAGAATCATTTTGCATTTTCATTTGTTGCATGATCTCCATTATTTGTTGTTCTTGCATTTGCTGAGGAGACAAATTAGGTCTTTGATTCATTGGTTGCATTGGTTGAGCAGGGTTTACTTCCATACCATCTTCAGCATACATTCCAGGAACTTTTTTACCACCGTATCTATATTTTTTATATCTCATAATTTTATATTTTATCTTCTAGATCCTTTACTTGATATAGAACTTCTAGAACCAGGACTACTTGTTTTAACAGATTTATTACTTTTACTAAAGAATTTAGCTAAATCTTTTTGATATTGAGATGTTATTTCTTTATTTTTAGTTATTCCTCCTTGATATTCATTATCTGATGTAGTCCAATTTGGAAGCTCAGTATTTTGATAGTTAGAAAGATCTGAATTATAAGTAGAACGATTGCTAACAGCTGCATCAAATGCTGCTTTTTCACTTGTATACGACCTATGTCTAGTATTCCATCCTCCTCTAGGAGCATAACTTTGTAATCTGTTATTGCTTATATAACTAGAATTAGGTGTTCTACCATTATCATCTGATGGACTTATAACATTAGTAGGCTCAGTTGGTCTACTACCTGGCTCTGTTATTGCTAACAATAATTTACTTGGACCTGCAAGTGGGTTTGAACTTCTTTGTCCTTTTTTACCACCTGTTAAAAATGATCCTTTTTTTTGTACTGGTAATATAGAACTTATAGGTGTTCTATTATTATTAATACTATTCATTGCATCATTTAATCTTGAAGATGCATTAGCTTTACCTTTACCTGTTTTAGCAGCCATAATTATATTTTTTTAAGACGTTCATTTTCAGCTTCAAGAAATTTAACTTTTTCTCTTAAAGTTGCAACTTCTTCTGTTAATTTAATTACACAATATCTAAGATCATTTTTTTCAGTTCCACTTTCTGTAAGTAATACCTCTAATCTATTTACTCTATTCTTTAGATCATCTTTGTATTCTTCCCTCAAATCCATGCTTTTGCTTTTTAAACTTAATTTGGATTTATAAAATTTAAAAGCCTCATTACTACCTAAAACAGTGAATGCGGTAATAATAATAGTTCCAATTATATTCCAATCCATGATATATATATAAATATTATATGTACTTTTATAACCTTGTACATTTATAATATACAAAAAATAACAATAAAACTAAAACATATAACATGAAAAGACATCAATTTTATTTAGACTTTTTACCTCAAACATCTTTACTTGGAATTTCTATAGGTAAATTTGAGTCACAATGGGAAGATAGTAAGGAATGGTTGCCAACATTTAGAATAGAATTAGGCTTTATTCTTTTTACAGTTTCCTATACTAAAATTTCTATATCTTAAGATAATTCCTTATCTTATATTTACCCTCTGAAAATTAAGGGTATCATAAACTTTATTAATCCAATTAAATTACTAATATATGCAGTTAAATAATAAAATACTGAGTGACATTACTGTGCACATGAAGTATGCAAGATACATACCAGAACTTAAAAGAAGAGAGACTTGGAAAGAACTAGTTACAAGAAACAAAGCAATGCATTTAAAATCATATCCTCAATTAGAAGAAGAGATTGAAAGTGTGTATAAATTTGTTTATGATAAAAAGATTTTACCTTCAATGAGGTCAATGCAATTTGGTGGTAAACCAATTGAAATTAGTCCAAATAGAATATACAATTGTGCATACATGCCTGTTGACTCTTTAGATTCTTTTAGTGAATGTATGTTTTTACTTCTTGGAGGAACAGGTGTTGGATACTCTGTTCAAAGACACCATGTAAATAAGTTACCTCCTATAAATAAACCCTATACAAAAAGGTCAAAAAGATATTTAATAAGTGATTCAATAGAAGGTTGGGCTGACTCAATTAAATTATTGATGAAATCTTATTTAAACGGTAGATCATCAAAAATAACTTTTGATTTTTCTGATATTAGAGCTAAAGGTGCAAGACTTGTTACTTCAGGTGGTAAGGCTCCAGGGCCTCAACCACTTAAAGAATGTTTATTAAAAATAGAAGGATTACTTAGTTCAAAAGAAGATGGAGATAAATTATCTACACTAGAAGTACATGATATAGTTTGTTATATAGCAGATGCTGTACTAGCTGGTGGTATTAGACGTGCCGCTCTTATTAGTTTGTTTAGTGCAGATGATGATGAAATGATTAGTTGTAAATCAGGACCATGGTGGGAACTTAATCCTCAACGTGGTAGAGCAAATAATTCTGCAGTATTAATGAGACACAAAATTACTAAAGAGTTTTTTATGGATCTTTGGAAACGTGTTGAATTGTCTGGAGCTGGTGAACCTGGTATATACTTTAATAATGATAAAGATTGGGGTACAAACCCGTGTTGTGAAATAGCACTAAGACCTTTTCAGTTTTGTAACTTATGTGAAGTTAATGTATCAACTATTGAGTCACAAGAAGATTTAAATGAAAGAGTGAAAGCTGCATCATTTATTGGTACACTACAAGCAGGTTACACAGACTTTCATTATTTAAGATCTATATGGAAAGAAACTACTGAAAAAGATGCATTAATTGGTGTTTCAATGACTGGTATTGGTTCAGGTAAAATACTTGGATATAATATGATTGAAGCTGCTGAAATTGTTAAAGTTGAAAATACTAGAATTGCTAAAATAATTGGCATTAAAAAATCAGCTAGAACAACTACTGTTAAACCAGCTGGAACAACATCATTAACATTAGGAACAAGTAGTGGTATTCATGCTTGGCACAATGACTACTATGTCAGAAGAATTAGAGTTGGTAAAAATGAATCAATATATAACTACCTAGAATCTAATCATCCTGAGTTAGTTGAAGATTGTGCGTTCCGTGCTCATGATACTGCTATTATAAGTATACCTCAAAAAGCTCCTGAAGGTTCTATTCTTAGAACAGAGTCTCCATTTCAATTATTAGAAAGAGTCAAAAAAGTAGCACAAGAATGGGTGGTGCCTGGACATAGAACAGGATCTAATACTCATAATGTATCTGCAACTATTAGCCTTAAAGAAAATGATTGGGATTTAGCAGGAGAATGGATGTGGGAAAACAGAAATCATTATAATGGTTTATCTGTATTGCCTCATGATGGTGGTACATACACTCAAGCTCCTTTTGAAGATATTACAAAAGAAAAATATGAGGAAATGAATGTCCACTTAATGAATATTGATTTATCTAAAGTGATTGAAGATGATGATAATACAAATCTAACAGGAGAACTAGCTTGTGCTGGTGGTGCTTGTGAAGTCAAATAGATATGTGTTGGATTGAAAAATTATACTACGGTATTCCTATTTAAAAAGTAAGGGTGATATTAATTTATCACCCTTTTTCTTTTATTATTTTACATACCAGTCTTCCATAGTATCGTAAGCAAGCCATCTATTAAATGTATACCAAGCAGGTACTACGTCTGCCCATTGTTTACCTAGTTTTGATTGTCCTTTTCTAGATCCTCTTTGATAATAATAATTTTTGTCTTTAAGAATATTATACTCAGGATTACCTGCCTCATACATCATAGCAAAAGGATGAAAAACAGCTTGCGATATTGCTTCACCTAACTCACTAACAGTTCTAGTTGCAGATATAGGTGACTTAGCCATCATAAATTGTTCTTTAAATCCAACAATTGGTATAAAAAACATAAGCTCTCTTGCTTGTCTTCTCATTTGATAAACAAGTGCATTTTGCATTCTATTAGCAAAAACTGACTTATCTTCATCATCATCATCAAATAAACTATCAAGAATAGCTCCCATTGCAAATGATGCAAACATAAATCCTATTTCTGCAGCTGTTCTTTTAGCACCAGTTATAGCTGTTCTATATTTTTTACCTTTTATATCTTTATATTTTTCAAAGAGTTGTTTACCTTCACCAAGATTTTTCATTGCAAAAGCCATGAAACTGTAAAAAGATCTATACCTGCCTTCTACAAATCCTAAATTCTCATCATAGTATTCTGCTCTAAACCTAGCTTTAATAGCTGGAGCTACCCATTTATGAAATTGCATTGCTAAATTTCCTAAAAAATGTTGTTGTAAAATCACTTTATCTTCTGTAGCATAGTTACCGTGAATTTGTTTATTTACCTCACGTATGTAATTTCTAATTTCATATCTTTCTTTATCTGTGTACTCTATTGTTTCTGTATTGTTTGTTGCTACTTCACCTGGTTTATTATTTACCAGTTGATTATAACCATCCTTCATTGTAAGTTCTCCTGTTTTATTATTATATTGATAAGCATCATATAGAGACATTTCTTCTCCTTTATCATTTCTTATTTGCTTACTCATAAGAATAGCAATTCCTATTTTAGTTTGTACATTATATTCTGCTCCATCTTGTAATAAATATCCCCAACTTAATACAGTTCTAAATTTACTTTCTTTACCTTGTGCTTGATTTTGTTCACGTAAATCTGATTTAGCATCCATCATTCTAAAATGATTTACTAAAGCTTGATATTTTCTTGCAGCTACATATTCTTTATACTTTCCTTTATTAGTAAAGCCTGAATATGTAGTTTCATCACCAGCTCTTTTTACAAAGTCTTGCATTACATTACTATTGAATTCTTTTTCTGCTCTTAAATAAGATTTGCCGTCAAAATATCTACCACCAAACATTTCAATAGCATTATTAATTCTACCTACAGCATAGTTATTTATATTTCCAAAAACATTAAATCCAACATATGTAGCAGATGATAATTGTATTAAACCTGAAGCAACTTTATCTGCAAAACCTCTTGTTTTTTGATCATTGTTATAATAGATCATACTCATAAACTTTTTTGCTCTTTTTACTATATTAGATTCTGAAGCTTTTTCTTTACCAGCACCAACTTTTTTTAACTTTCCTTTTACATTAGCAACAATTTGTGTACCTCCAGATGGATTATATGATCTATTTTCTAGAACTTTCATCATAGCTAAAAGAGTGTCTTCAATTTCTGCCATTACTTCATAGTTTTCAGCCATAGCACTAAATCTTAAAAGATTATCCCCCATGTCTAAACTTAATTCTTCTAACGAAGGTTGACTTTGAATTTTCATTCTACCACCTCTAAGCTCTGCAACTTTTAAATTATATTCAACTTCATCAACTATACCTTTATCAAAATTTATTTTTAATTGATTTAAGTCATCATCTATTTTTTTAAGTAATGCTTCACTTCTTGGGTTACCTACATAGAATAAAGGTAGTGTATCAACAGGATCACCGTTTTCATCTAATATAACTTTTTGCAATGATGCAGTCCTTTGAAATAAATTTTTCATTCCTCTAGTTGTTTTACCCCAAAGGCTTGCAACTAAAGGACCTTTATCATGTGCACTTCTTATTGTATTATCTTTAATTATTGGAGTTTTACCAAGCATCTGATCTCTAACACCTGAAGGTAATTTATTTAAAAGATCATTCTCATAAAATTCTTGCCAAACCATATAGAATTCCTTTTGAGCTATTGCTAAAGCACTCATTTGAGAAGGAAACATAATGCTTGAATACTTAGGATCTACCATTGATACTAGTTTACCATTTTCCATGGCTTCAAGTCTAATCTCTTTGTATTTATCTTTTACAACAGACATTGTTGTCACAGATTGAACAGTACCGTTAAAGTTATTATTAGTATCATAGTTTGCAAAATTAACTTCTATGTCTTTATAGTATTTAGTTTTATATTTTTGATATGCTGTATAAGAAACATTTCTTTTTTTCTGCCAACTTCCAAATCTTCCTACAGGAATCCATTCTTCAAATTTATCTCTTTCTGTTTGAAAAGCTGTAGTATATCTATGATAGTCACCATCTTTATAAGTTTTTCCAATTTTTTGTTCTGGTTGAAAAAACTTAGATGATTCTTCTTTTGCAAGTTTGAGTTCTTTATTATATTTTATTTCTTCATCAGTGTAATCTTCTAAATTATCTTTTATAATATATTTTTTAGTTTCACCTGTAACAGTTTTTAATTTTTCTAATACTTCAGATCTTCTTCTCCAATACTGATAACCTATTTCTTTTACATATCTACCAGTAAATTTACCGTCTTTATCAAATTGTAACATAAAACTATAATCAACTTTACCACCTGGAGTAAGTGCTTCTAACTTACTAGAGACTCTTCTTACTTCATTGTTTCTTGTATCTACAATATCCATAACTTTTTGTCTATTGCTTTTAAATAACTTATCCATAAGTTGCAATAAGGTATCTCTATTTGTTGCCATGTCACCTGTACCAAATTCAATTACACCTATGTCATCTGCCATAGTCATTAAATTATCCAACTCTTGTTTAGTAAAATCTCTATTTGAATTATCTACAACATATTGTCTAACATAGTTTTCTATAGACCTCATCACTAAACCATCTGCTTTTTCATCACCTTTAACTTTGGCAACTAACTGTCCTAACTTATCTTTTAATTGTAGTTGCCTTTTATTTAAATTAAGTTCGTCTTTATTTACAGCAGTAACTCTTGTTAATCCATTAAATGTTTTTGCAAGAGCTTCAAAATTTAATATTCTATTTATATACTCTGTTGTACCAAAGTTTTTAGGATCTTCAGCGTAAGATATAAAGTCTTCAAATTCTTTAATAGCTGAATTAACAAGTTCTTCATATACAACATCAACAGTCCCTTCTATAATTGATAGGTTTATTAAAGCCATAGCATTATCTATGTCTGATAAAACTCTTTGATTATTTGAAGACTGTTTCTTTTTATCTTGTAATAATATTAAAGCTTCTTTTCTAGTTATTAATTTTTCTTTGTATGACTTAATAGTATTGAATAGTGCTTCATATGTATTATCATCTAATACATCACTTTGTGGAAGTTGCTCTTCAATTGTTAAAGGAATTTTATCTACAATACCTGCTGCTGTTCTTTGTTCTGCTATTCGTTCTGCATAATTTTCATCTTTATTAATTGGAACAACTTTATTAACATATGTCCTGCTATATGAAACTTTATGATTAGTAACTCCATCAACTTTAAATTCACCAGTAAACTTTTGACTTTTACCAGCACCTTCTATTCCAACTAAAATATGTATTGTTTGTGAATCATCTCTAACTTCATAACCCATATTCTCAAGTATTCTACCATAAGTATTAACTTGCATGTTATGCTGCATTCGTGTAGAAAGTTTAAACTGATCTTTCTTAGATAATGATGAATCATAAAATACACTCCCCTCATCTACAGAATATTCTCTATCATAATTTTTATTAAAAATAGAATTTTTACTTGCTTTTAAATCAATTACTTGTAATGAACCATCAGTGTGTACAGCAAGTAAATCTATAGTTCCAGCAGTAGATGACATTCCGTCAGCAATAACTACTTGTGGTATTATAACTGCACCTTGAGCTCTATACATTGTAAGTACAGTTTGTATTTGATCTATTGCTCTTGATACTTGTTCTTCATTAAGAACATTCATTTTAGGCAATTCACTTTCAGCTTTTAATTCTGCTAAGTGTTCCATGATCTGATCAAAATCATTGCCTATATCTCTATTTATTTTGTATTTGTTTTCAGGATCATTTAATCCACCTTTGATTCTAGTTGTAGTAGATTGAAACTCTTCACCTGTTTCTATATTAATATATGTATGAGTATCTTTTTCTAATATAACTAAAGGAGTATCCGTGCCTGTTAAAGCACTGCCAACAGTGAAATCACTATAGCTTTTATTTGATTCAGTAGCTGCATGAAAAAGTTGATCTATCATTTGAGCTTGTACAGAATTTTCTGCCATAATTTTATAGGAGTCTACAGCTGCTTGTTTATCTGGCGTTAAAGAAAATCTAATTTCTGTATCTACTGCTGACTCACTAACATTAGCAAATTCTAAATCACTAGTGTTTAATAATTTAGCAATATCACTTAGTGTAGTTCCTGATTTAATAAGACCAGTGCTTATAACTAATTTATTACCAACTAAAAATTTATGAAAATCTTTTACTACATCAGCAAGAAAATTTAATAATTGTGCAAGTTTTTGATACCATCTTTGTGTTGGCTCATTCTCATATTCTTTATTAAAGTGTCTAGATAATGCTTGTGTAACTAATTCTAAATCTCTATGTATTTTATTAAAACCTCTTTTATCAGTGTATGAATTATCAATTTGTTGTCTTAATTCAGGAAACATTTTTTGTGCTTCAGAAAGTAAACCATTAAATACAGTTTTATTTTGTGAATAAACAGCATCAATAAATGGATGTAGTACTTCTTCTACTGCTGTCTCTGCTGTAACCCTTCCTTTGATAAGTACAACTTGCCCATTTACATAGTAACTATTCACTTCATTAAAAGGCACTTTAGCTTTTTGCCAATCAGGCAATGACTCATAATATTCTTGAGCCTCAGCTATAGTTGCTACATTAACGCTAATATCTGGAAACATTTGATTTAAATGTTGTACAATACCAAGTATATGCGTTTTATTTTTATTATTTACTTGAGGTAGTATATCTCTCTTAGTAAACATATTTTCATCAATCTCAACTCTAAAAGATTTAGATGTTTGTGTAACCATAATAGATTCTCTTGGTACATTCCAATGATCTAATAAATTAAGTACTTTATCTCTATTACTATATAGTAAAGTTCTATCAAGTTGTAAAGTATTTTGATTTGTATTATTTACAAAATATTCACCTTGATATTTACTTATAATATTTTTTCTACTTAAGTTAGCCATTAAAGATTCTTTATAAGTTTTTTTCTTTAAATTAAAAGCTACCTCTTGTTGTTTAATATATTTCTCTACTTGAACTATACTAGGTATATCTTCTGAATTACTTGAAGTTTGCCATTTAGATATAATACTATCTACAATCATAGGACTAGTATACTTGTCTTGTAGTGCTTTATATTGTGCTGTATTTCTGTTGTAACAACTCATATTTTAGTTTTTATTTATAGCATTCTTTCATATGATCAATATATTCTTCTTCTGTATATTGATTATTATTATCATTAAGATCTTTTATTATATCTTCTATACTTCCTATTTCTAAACCTCCTTTAGAAAATGATTTTGCAATTTGAGCTTTTTGAAATCTAGTTAGATCATTATAAAAATCAGTGACCATTTTAAACTCACCTGGCACAGAAGATTCTTCATTCATAGCCATCATTTTATTAAACTTAGAAATGTTAACACCTTTACCCTCTGGAACAACTATTTCTTCTCCTGTGTGCATATCTTCATTGTTTTCACTCATCTCTTGAACTTTTGACAAATTTACAGCTTTTCCTTCACTATTTTCTACGTCTATTTTATTTTCATTTGCCTTTATAGTTATTTTAGATCCAAAATGTTTTTCAGCTATATTAGTTCCTGCCATTTTCTCAGCCATAGCTTCAACAGCTTTAACTGCTTGTCCTGCTATTCTGTCTATGGCAGTTAAAGGTTGTTGAGCCTGTATAGAAGCTTCTAAGACATTATATGTAGTTCTTGGACCATATACTCCAGCCATTGCATTTTGATCTAATGATCCAAGCATTTCAATTTCTTCATATACAGCTTTATTACCAAGACCTACACTTTGTGATTCATTCATATTATATAAATCATTTTGATCTATCTCTGTTAAAGGTGTAAACAATTGAGTTAATTTAAAGTATCTATAAGTAAACTCCATTTTGCCTGTCTCAGGATTTTTTTCTTTTTTAGAGAAAGAAACAACTAAAGGAAACTGAACTAATTTTATAGTATTATTTTTATAAAGTCTATCAACAACATTAAACCCTCTACTCTTTAAAAATTTTGCATTTGAATTTAATTTTTTAATTTTATCTTGTGTTTTTAGAAATTTACTTTTTCTACTAAATCTTCCTTTCTTACCTTTATATTTCTTTTTGTCTACTGGAACACCAACACTTGCCATTAAATCAGCAGTTATTGTTTTACTATTTTCATCTAATACAATAGTATTACCACTGACTTTTTTTATTTTAGACTCTTTAGCTTTTGATACTTTAACACCACCCACACTTATTAAACCAGTACCTTTCTTGTTTAAATTTGTTGTTAAATCATATCTAGTTTTTAATTCATTTTGTAACCATAATGCAAATTTATTTGGTATAGCTGCTAAAGAATTAGCAAAACTATCTGGAAAAATTTTAGAATCAAACTCATCTAATTTAACAAACTGTTCTAAATTAAGTTTTTTAAATAATTCAAAATCAGAATCTGTATCTTGAAAATTTTGATTATACCATTGACCTTCACCCTTATAAGCAGCTCTTACTTCAAGTGCTTCAGGTCTAGTTCTATCTCCTTTTCTATTTCCTTTATCGTCATAGAAATAATATTTTTTAGTTATTATTCCAATAGCATTAGGATTGTTTCTAATTACAGCAGAACCGCTACCTTGGATACCTCCATCTATAGAGTTTATATTTTCAGTAAACACATAAGCTGTATCAGGATTTTCTTTAGGAGAATCTTTATTCCATTTTTTAGTATTTACAATAACTCCGCTAGTTTGTTCTGTTGTTTCTACTTCATCTTGAACTTCATCTGATCCTGCTATAATTGAAGGCTTATTATATTGCCCTTTAAATATTTGAGGAAGATAATACGCATTAGATCTACTAGATAAATAACCATCTACCATATCTTGAGCTAAATTATTAAATGTTACTCCTTCTCCAAATACTCTTGAATAATCTTGATTAGTTGCAGATTTATCTTTAAATAAATTATGTACTCTTGCTGATGATCCTAGTATTTGTTCTAGTAATGGTGCAGGCATAGCACTCATAAAACTATTAGATCCATATTGAAGACCATCTTTAACTAATAAATAATGCATTAAATGATATGCATCAGCACGTGTATTAATATCTTGGTAAAGATCAACCATAGAATTTTGCATATCTATTAATTGAGAGTCAGCTAACCTAGACCATGTATTTAATTGTACTTGATTAATACCTGTTTTATTAGCTCCATTTTTAGTTGACTTAATTGCTAATTGTTTCTGTACAAAAAAGTTTTCTTTATTTTGAGATTTTAAATATTCTCGTACTCTTATTAATACTTTATCAATTGACATATTATTTTGAGTAAACTCATCATATACTAATCCATTACTTAATGAAACAACTAAGTTACCTTGACCGCTTTGAAGTAATGATTGTATATATGCTTTACCAGTTAAATAACTTAATATATCTTTTTCTACTTTTTGTTTAAACTTTGTATCTATACTTCTTGAATTTAAATTTGATGTAATTAAATTAGTTAATTTTGTAAAAGGTTCTGTTCTTGTAACAAATACAGTAGGTGTTAAATCTCTAAATTCTTTCCAAATTTTATAATATGTAGATTGTAATGATTTTCCTCTAAATACTTTTCTAACATCAATTGGGACAATTGTTTTATTAAACTTTTCAGTTGAAAGCTCTATACCCAAATCATCTATATCTTCTTGTTTTTTATCAATAGATTCAGTATCTCTACCTATACCAGATATTAATGTAACTAAACTTTGTATTTTAGATGTAGTTTCTTTAAGCTTATGTGCTTGTTGAAATAACATTAATAATGCAATTTGATCTACTCTGTCTTGCTCACTAGATAGCTTTCCGTCCATCTTTATAAGATTTATCATTGACTTATCAGTAACTTCTGTAACAGATGCCATATTATAAACTTCTGGATCAGCCAGTTGAGCCGCCTCTAAAGAACCACGTACTAAGCTCTTGATACCTGGATCCATTGGATCATCTTTGTTTTCTGCTAAATAATAAAGTTTTTTTAATTCTGGATTATTAACCATTAATATTGCAGTTCTTACACCAACACCTAAAGCAACTAAATTAGTTACAACAGCAAGTGCATCTTTATTCAACCCAAGCTTTGCTGCTAATCTTTCTTTAGCATTATCTGTCATAGCTGTAACAAGAGCGGATATAACAAATTGTGTTCTAGTTCCGTTTTTAATTTGTTTACCTGTCTTAGGGTCTATTTCATAGTTTACATCAAATGTATCATAAGGATGACCATTAATACTAATTTTCATTACAGGTATACCATCTTTATTTTTATCAATAATCTTTACTTTATTTTCTTTTAAAAGATTCATTACAATATTTGGTAATACAACTGCACCAATAGATCTAGCACCGGCTTTATTATTTGTCCATGCTTTTAATTTACCTAAAGCATTATCAACGATTACACCTTCTTCATTAACTTTTTCAGCTAATACTGGAAGTTCTTCTTGAATAAAATCCCAAACTGTTGTTAACGGATCTAATACTGCAGGCTCTTGACTAATACCATAATCTCTTTTAAATAAAGGACCAGTCATACCATCATTACCAAGAAGTGCAAATCTTTGATCTAATACTTTATTGTTTTGTGCACCTTCATATGGCATTCTATCCCATGAGTTTAACTTCTCATTATACTTACCAATATATTCTATAAACTCTTCCTTAGTAACAGGTAAGGATAATAATCTTAAAGCACCTATTAAATCTGAGTCTATTATTTTAGCAGCACCATCTCTTTTATTTCTATTTTTTAAATCTTGTTGATCAAGTATACTTCCCCTTTTTCTAAATATACTCACTGCTTCATTTACAGAAGTTCCTTTTTTATTTGCTGCCTTTTTTTGATAATCTTTATACTCATCAAACATTGTATCAACATTATTTGATTTACCATACTCTACAAATTCTCCATCTTTCATGTAGAACTCTTTTATTTGCATGTATAGTTTATCAATATCAAAATCGGCCCCTGATATTTCAATTAATTCTTCTGGAAATACACCTGATGATCCATAAAAAACTGGAAGAAAATCAACTAGTTTAAGATTAACAGATGAATGCTTATCTTGAGAAGGTATACGTGTAGCA
>TARA_R110001632_G_scaffold99271_1_pt1 | contig 25062 bp, 19 predicted proteins | sample TARA_R110001632 | Tara Oceans TARA_R110001632 (sample SAMEA4398266) | marine metagenome | biome: Polar Biome; feature: [SRF] surface water layer (ENVO:00010504); material: water (ENVO:00002006), including particulate matter (ENVO:01000060) such as... | depth 5 m
GTTTTGTCAGGATTTTTAACACCTATTACAAGCTATTTTCATCAACGAATTATTAAAAAATTTAATGAATGCTGGATACCGGATGATGAAAACCTAAAATTATCGGGAAAACTATCAAAGTCTTCTAATAAGCTACATCAGAAATATATTGGAATTTTAAGTCGATTTAAGAAACATAACCTTGAGCAAGAAATTGATGTTCTGATTATTTTGTCTGGACCAGAACCCAATAGAACTCAATTAGAAAGTAAATTGCTGTCAATTTTTAAAAACTCATCACAAAAGATTTATTTAATTCAGGGGAACGTTGAGACAGCTCAAAAAACGACAAGCAAAGAGAATATTACTGTCGTGAACTTTATGTTATCTAAAGAATTAGAGAAAACAATAAACGCTTCAAAAATAATTATCTGTAGAGCAGGGTATTCTTCAATTTTAGATTTGATTTCTTTAGATAAGAATGCAATCTTAATTCCAACAAAACATCAAAGTGAACAAGAGTATCTTGCAGAATCTCTTCAACAGAAAGGATATTTTAGGTATGTTGATGAAGAAAATATTGATAAAAAAATAATTGACCAATCAATAAAGAGAAAGACTTTTGATTTTAAAAAGAATGAATTTAATACAGAATTATTTTGCCTTTTCCAAGGTGAATGAGAATTCAGAACCTTTCCCAAAAGTGCTTTTTAAGAGGATCGTTTGGTTATGAGCTTCAATAATATGCTTTACAATTGATAATCCAAGACCAGAGCCACCTTGCTCTCTAGATCTACTTTGATCTACTCTGTAAAAGCGTTCAAATAAACGAGAAATATGTTCTTGTTTAATTCCTTCACCATTGTCGATTACTTTAATGATGAATTTATTTTCACTGTAAAATTCTATTCCAATAGTTGTAAAACCATTGGTTTTTCCATACTTGATAGAGTTTACCAATAAATTAATAAGAACTTGCTCTATGCGTTCAATGTCTCCTTTTACAAAAACTGGAAATTCATATATTTTGTCAAATTGTAAGGAAATATTTCTCTTTTTGGCTCTCATTTCAAAAAGGTCAAAAACATTTTGTATGATGTCTATGATATTAAAAACTTCGATGTTCATTTTTAAACCTTCGGTCTCTAATTTAGCAATCATATCTAAATCTTTGACAATAGCAACAAGCCTTTCAACTCCTTTATTAGCTCTTCCTAAATATTTTTCTCTAATTACTTTATCTTCTGCCGCTCCTTCAATTAATGTTAGAATATAGCCTTGAACAGTAAATAATGGTGTTTTTAATTCGTGAGAAACATTTCCTAAAAAATCTCTACGAAAAGAATCTCGTTCAGTTAAATTTTGAATTTCAATTCGTTTTCCTTCTACATAATCTTGTACGCTTTTAGATAGCGCATCAATATCTGTTGTTGCAGATTTTCTTTCAAAATCATCAATATCTAAAATAGAAACTTTTGCGTAAATTTTTTTAATTCTGTTGTATATAAAGCGCTCTGCTCGGTATTGTATAATAAAAAAAGAGATGCTGAAAATTAATAAAACAAAAACAAGAAGACCAATAAGTTCTTGACCTTTGAAAAAGAAGAAATATAAAACAGCAGCTACAAGTAAAGATAGAATTGTTAAATATATCGACGACCAGAGTGCAAAAGAGTATGTTTTTCTAAACTTCATCAGGAGTAAAGTTATTTATCTTCTCCTTCTAATACAAATTTGTACCCAACTCCTTTTACAGTTTTAAAATAGTCATCACCAATTTTCTCTCTTAATTTTCTGATGTGTACATCTATTGTTCTACCTCCAACAACCACTTCATTTCCCCAAACGCTGTCTAAAATTATTTCACGCTTAAAAACTTTTCCTGGTTTTGAAGTTAGCAAAGAAAACAATTCGAATTCTTTTCTTGGCAGGAAGATTTTTTTATCACCTTTAAATACTACATACTCTTCTCTATTGATGGTAATGTCACCAATTTTAGTTGTAGTGTCAGGTTGTTCCTCGGTTTTTAATCTACGTAATAGTGACTTTACTTTACTGATTAAAATTTTTGGTTTTATAGGTTTTGTAATATAATCATCTGCTCCAGCATCAAACCCTGCAACTTGAGAGTAATCTTCACCTCGAGCAGTTAGAAATGCAATTAAAATATTTTCTAAACTCTTTGTAGCTCTTATTTTTTCGCAAGCTTCTATTCCGTCCATTTCTGGCATCATAATATCTAGCAAAATAAGATGAGGCGTTACCTTTTTTGCGACTTTCACAGCTTCTATACCATTAGAAGCAGTATAAATCTGATAGCCCTCGTTTTTTAAATTATACCCAACAATCTCTAAAATATCGGGCTCGTCATCTACTAAAAGTATCTTAATCTCACTATTATTCATAGTTGTTTATATAAAAAAATCTTATCAAAAGTAGCGATTCTAAAATCAAAAATCAATGGCTTAACAATCATTTAACCTCATAACGTTCCTTTAACGTTGCTATAACTGAAGGATAACATGTGAGTAACATTTTTTTTACAAAACAAACTGACTTTTGCAGTATAAAATATTATTAGAGAGTAATCAATGAAAAAAATCATATTCATCTTTGCAATACTAGTTTGTCAAATGGCAATGGCGCAAGGAAAAGGAACAATTAAAGGAAAGTTATTAGACAAAGAAATGGATAACGAGCCGTTGTCTTTTGCTAGTGTTGTTATAAAAGGAACAACCACAGGAACAGAAACAGACATGGATGGTGACTTTACATTATCTGTAAATGCTGGATCTTATACAATTGTATTTAGTTTTTTAGGATACCAATCATTAGAAGTTCCTGTTATAGTGAAAGCAGGAGAAACGGTTATAGTAAATAAAACGCTTGTAGCTGCTGAAGGTGTTGCATTAGAAGAGGTTAGAATTAAGAGTACTGTTAGTAAAGAAAAAGAAACCGCTTTATTGTTAGTGCAGAGAAAAGCAGTCGCTATTAAAGAAAGCATTGGAGCGCAAAGGTTAGCTAAAATTGGAGTATCTAATGCAGCAACAGCAACAACTAAAATTTCTGGGGTCACTCAAAGTGAAGGAACAGGAAGCATCTATATAAGAGGTTTAGGAGATAGATATTTGTCAACAACAATGAATGGTTTACCAATACCGTCTGACAACGTTCAAAATAAAAATGTTGATCTTAGTTTGTTTTCTACTAATTTGATCAATAGTATTGGTGTTAGTAAAACATATACAGTTTCAGGTTATTCAGATCAGGTTTCAGGAAATGTAGATATATCATCAAAGCGATATTCGAAAAAATTCATAAACTTAAGTATTAATTCAGGTGTCAATACTGCTGTAACAAGTAATTTTAAGAGATCCATTAATTCAAATGATGTTACTTTTGGATTTCATAAGAAACAATATGCGATAAGAGACCAAATAAGATTACAAGGTTGGGATCCAGTGTCTGCTAATAATACAGCAAACTTTAGTGTTACACTTTCTGGAGCAACTAAATTTGAATTATTTGGAAATGATCTTTCAATTCTAGCTTCTGGTTCTTACGGACAATCATACGAATATAGAGAAGGGACATTTAGAGCGTATAGAGCCAATGTTGAAGATGAAGGATATCCTTCATTGAGATTGCCTCAGATTTTCCAAACTACACCGCCTTTTTTCACCAATCTTACTCCTTTAAACGATTCGCCAGATGTAGAGGATTTCTATTCTAACTACAATACGACTGGATATATTAGAGGAGACTATAAGATCGGAGATAATACGAAAATCTCATACAATACTTTATTTGTGAATAATGCTCAGGATAGAGTGTATGAAGCTGGTAGAAATGGATTAGGTTATGTGTTTGATCAACAACCTACAGAAGGGAGAGCTTTTGTAAGAGATCAGAATTTTGTACAAACGACTATGTTTGTAAATCAATTGATGGGAGAGCACAAGCTGAATGAAAAAAACACATTGAAATGGGCTGGAGGTTATAATTTTGTATTAGCAGAAGAGCCTAATAGAATTAGAAACGAAGCTAATATTTTAAGTGAAGTAGCTGTTACATATGCTGATGTTGGTGATTTTCAACAAAGAAAATCTAGCCAGAAGATTGAAGACACTGAGTATAATGGATACGTAGAAGATCAGTATTCATTTGGTGAAATAGATGAAGATGATAATCGTCCTTTTAGAGTAAATGTTGGTGGTAATTTTAGATATAAAGAAAGAACTTTTAGATCTCAGTTTGTTGGTGTAGAGACTCCAGGGGGTTTAGATCCAAGTGATTCCAATAGTGGTTTTTATACTTCTAATGTTGATAATTTCTCGCAAACTTTTGTGTTAGATAATTTCTTTACAGGTACTCCAAGACTTAACTTAAGAGAACAATTGGCAGATAGATACGAAGCAGATATCACTGTATTAGCAGGATATGCAAGTTTAGATTTTGGATTAAACAAAGAATTTTCAGGAAATGTTGGTGTTCGATATGAAAGAAATGAAATTAATGTTTTGTGGGATGTAAATAACTTTGTTGGTCGAGTAGGAACAGCATCAAAAAATTATAGCGGAGTTTATCCAAGTGTAAACTTAAAATATGAATTGAACGAAAAGAGTTTTATTCGTTTTGCTTCTAGTTTAACACAAACGCTACCAGAATTTAAAGAAATAGCTCCTTTTGAATATGTATCTCCAACAGGTCGTGTAACAAGAGGAAATCCTGATTTAGAAAGGTCTACAACAATCAATGCAGATTTTAAATGGGAGTACTTTCCTGAGAGTGGAGAATTATTCTCTGCTACAGTCTTTTATAAAAATATTCAAGACCCAATTAACTTATTTCAAACAAGAGGTTCCGCAGGAGTTTTTAGTTATGATAATACAGGAGAAAAAGCGACTGTATTTGGTGTTGAAGTAGAAGGAAGAATCAACTTAATTAAGAATGAAGATGATGAAGCTCTTTTAAACTTGAATGCAAATGTGACAGCGATGTCGTTTAATCAAGATTTATTTCCTGAGTCTCAATTTAAAGGAATTACAGAATCAGGATTGCAAGGAGCATCTGATCTTATTGTAAACGGATCTTTAAGTTATAATAGTAGAACAAAGAATGAATTTGCAGCAACGCTTACAGGAAATTATGCTTCAGATAAAATTTTCGCATTAGGTTCGCCAGAAGACTTTGTGAATAGCGATATCTTATTTAATGACGAAATTATAGAGAAAGGATTTGTAACCTTAGATTTAGTATTGAGTAAACAACTTTCTGAAAAATTTCAAATCAAATTTACAGGTAAAAACCTTTTAAATCCAGTAATTAAACAAACACAATTAATTACTCCGTTAACGGGTGCTACACCATTTAATGATACGGTATTATCTTACAAAAGAGGAAGTCAAGTAAGTGTAGGGTTGAGTTATAAATTCTAATTAACGATTCCCTAACATTCATTGTAGAAAAAATAAGGAAACGTAACTTATGCTTAATATTCTGTTAAGATAAAAGAAAAATTAAATGAATTTCTTTGTATGGAATTAATATAATAATCAAAAAAAAAATGAAAAATTCGTTCGTAAAATTATTTAGTATTGCAGTTTTATTTGCTGCGTTTACACTTATTACTAGTTGTGGTAGTGATGATCCAGATTCAATAGATATTACACCTCCAGTTGCAGATGTAATTTCAGGTCTTCAAAATGGAGTAATGTCTGGTACATTAGAAGAAAACTTTACACTAGACGCTAGTACTCAATATAGCTTAACTGGTCAATTTATTATTGCAGATGGAGCTAGTTTAACCATTCCTGCAGGAACTCGTATCATAGCAACTGCTGGAGGTACTGAGGTTTATATTGCAGTGTTACAAGGAGCTCAAATTTTTATCAATGGAAACGCTAGCAACCCTGTTGTTATGTCATCTGCTACAGGAAGTGCTGGTGATTGGGGTGGTTTAACAATCTGTGGTAAAGCAACAACAACTGCCGGAGTCGATGCTGTAGCGGAAGTAGGAGGTTTTATTTACGGAGGTACAAGTGATACAGATAGTTCTGGAAATATTAACTTTTTACAAATTGTTGGAACAGGAGCTCAAATTAATCCCGAGTCACAATATAATGGAGTTTCTTTTTACGGTGTAGGTTCTGGAACTGTAGTAAACAATATCGCTGTTATCAATGGTGCAGATGATGGTGTTGAGTTCTTCGGAGGAACAGTTAATGCTTCTTACTTATATTTAGAGAACAACGATGATGATTCTGTAGACTGGACAGAAGGTTGGAATGGTTCTATTAATAATGTATTCATTACGCATACAAATGCAGGTTTTTCAACTGCTTTTGAGGCAGATGGTGCAAATGGAAATCCAACATTCAGTAATGTTACGGCGATTTCTACTCAAGGAGGTATCGCATTACAATTCAAAAAACAATCTGGAGCTACTATTACTGGTTTATCTTTATCAGGATATGATGTATCTATCGATATGAAAGACGATGGATCATTAACAAATGTACAAATAGAAGGAGTTGATGCTGACCCTAACTTAAACTATACAGCAACTCCAACAGTTTCTGCATCAGATTTTCCATGGGTAGATACAAACCTAACTTTTGATAGTAATATTTTACAAGGAACTGTAACAGGAACTGTTACTTTAGATGCAAATATTACGTATAAATTAAACTCTTCTTATATCATTGAAAATGGAGGAAAATTAATTATTCCTGCTGGAACTAAGATCGAAGCAAGAGCTGGTGGTACTGGTGTCTACATAGCAGTGCTAATAGGTGGAGAGATTGATATTCAAGGAACTGCAGCTAATCCAGTTGTAATGTCTTCAGTAGACGCAAATGGTGGTGACTGGGGAGGATTAACAATCTGTGGTAAAGCTACAACAACAGCCGGAGCAAACGCTGTTGCAGAAGTTGGTGGTTTTGTTTACGGAGGTACTACAGACGATGATAGTTCAGGTTCTATTAGATATTTAGTGATTAAAGGAACCGGAGCTCAAATTAACTCAGAGTCTCAATATAATGGTGTTTCTTTCTACGGAGTTGGTTCTGGAACTACAGTTGAATACATATCAGTAGTTAATGGAGCTGATGATGGAGTAGAATTCTTCGGAGGAACAGTTAATGCTTCAAACTTATACTTAGAAAATAATGATGATGATTCTATTGATTGGACTGAAGGATGGAATGGAACTGTAACAAATGCTTATATTTCTCATACTGTTGCAGGTTTTTCTACAGCTTTTGAAGGAGATGGAGCAAATGGAAATCCAATATTTAACAATATTACTGCAATCTCTACACAAAATGGAATTGGATTACAGTTTAAGAAACAATCTGGTGCTACAATTACCAACCTATGGTTAGAAGGGTATGCGCAAATCATTGATATGAAAGATGATGGAGCTTTATCAAATGTACAAATTGAAGGTGCAGATGCAGATCCACAAGCTACATACCAATTAAACAGATTAGATATTACAGGATGGACTTGGAGAAATGCAGGTTTATAATTAGTACTTGAAACAACATATTAAAAAGCAGGCCATTGGCCTGCTTTTTTTATTTTTAGTAAATTCACAATAAAAATTTGCTATCATGAATCTAAAAACTAAAATGAAGAATGTCTTATTCTTAGACATTGAAACCGTTCCTCAAGAAGAATTTTGGACCGATGTATCAGAAACTACACAACATCTCTTTGCTAAAAAAACAGCCTACCAACGTAAAGACGAAAATACTGCTGAAGATTTTTATGAAAGAGCTGGTATCTGGGCAGAGTTTGGAAAAATTATTTGTATTTCGGTAGCGTACTTTACTGAAAATGATGCCAAGAGAAATTTACGAGTAACCTCTTTTTATGGTGATGATGAAAAACAAGTTTTAGTAGATTTTAAGGATCTCTTAGATACTCACTTTAATAAAGCATTTCATGTTTTGTGTGCGCATAACGGAAAAGAGTTTGACTTTCCTTACATCGCCAGAAGAATGATTGTGCATCAAATAGAATTACCAAGTAAGCTAAATTTATTTGGTAAAAAACCTTGGGAAGTTCCTCATTTAGATACCATGGAGTTATGGAAATTTGGAGATTATAAACACTACAGTTCTTTGCAATTACTAACATCTATTTTAGGAATTCCATCGCCAAAAGATGATATAGATGGCAGTGAAGTCGGTAGTGTCTATTATAAAGATAAAGATCTAGAAAGAATCGTAAACTATTGTGAAAAAGACACCATTGCTGTTGCCCAATTATTAAGTAGGTTTAACAATGAAAAACTAGTTGAAGAACATGAAATTATAAAGGTTTAGCCTTCTAGTTTCATAGAAAATTCTAACCATCGTTCTTCTTTTTCTTCTAAAGATTTAATGACTTTTTGAAGCTCTCCTGACTTTTCGGTTACTTGGTCTTGGGTAATTCCGTCTTCTAGAAAGAAATCTTCTATAGATTTCTTTTTGCGACCTAATCGCTCGATATCTTTTTCTAGAGATCCAAATTCTCTTTTTTCTTCAAAGGTGAGCGTAACTTTTGAAGAGGTCTTTGCAATTTGTATTTTTTCAACCTTTACTTTTGTTTCTTTAGGTTTAGAATCTTCGTACGTTCTGTAATCTGAATAATTTCCAGGAAAATTTTCAATTACTCCATCACCTCTAAAAACAAATAAAGAATCTACAATTTTGTCCATGAAATATCTATCGTGAGAAACCACAATCAGATTCCCCGGAAAGTCTAATAAAAAACTTTCTAAAACATTTAGTGTTACGACATCTAAATCATTGGTTGGTTCATCTAGAATTAAGAAATTTGGATTCTGAATTAAAACAGTACACAGATATAATCTCTTTTGTTCACCTCCACTTAATTTTTCAACAAAATCGTATTGCTTTTTTTTGTCAAAAAGAAAACGTTCTAATAATTGAGAAGCAGAAATTCTTCTTCCTTTTGTTAGCGGAATTTCTTCACCAAACTCTTTAATAACTTCAATAACTTTTTGACCTTCTTTGACAACAATACCTTTTTGAGTGTAGTAGCCAAACTTTACCGTTTCACCCACCGAAACTTTACCACCATCAACAGGTTCTTTTTCAGTTAAAATATTTAAAAAAGAAGATTTTCCAGTTCCGTTTTTACCGATGATACCAATACGCTCTCCTTTTTTAAACACATACTCAAACCCATCTAATATTTTTAAATCTCCAAATGACTTTTTTAATTTATGAAGCTCAATTATTTTACTCCCTAAACGAGCCATGTTAATCTCTAACTGAACTTGATGGTCTTGTCTTCTTTTGTGTGCTTTTTCTTTAATTTCAGAGAAATCATCAATTCTAGATTTAGACTTTGTGGTTCTTGCCTTTGGCTGTCTACGCATCCAATCTAGTTCTTTTTTAAAGAGGTTTTTTGCCTTATCGGTAGTTGTAGCTTCAATGGCAATTCTCTCTTCTTTTTTCTCTAAATAATAAGAATAGTTTCCTTTATACTTGTGAAGTTCTCCTTGGTCTAGTTCTATAATTTCATTACAAACACGTTCTAGGAAATAACGATCGTGTGTCACCATAAATAAGGTGATTTTTTCCTTTTTAAAGTAGCTTTCTAGCCATTCAATCATTTCTAGGTCTAAATGATTGGTTGGTTCATCTAAGATGATTAAATCAGGTTTATTAATTAATAAAATAGCAAGACTTAATCTTTTTTTCTGACCTCCAGAAAGTTGACCAACGTTCTTAGATAAATCATTTAATTTTAGCTTGGTCAGTACCAATTTATATTGAGTTTCAAAATCCCAAGCATTATGTTGATCCATTAAATCAAAAGCTTTTTGATAATTTTCAGAATCATTTGGGTTTTCTAACGCTTTTTCATACTGTTTTACGATCGGTAAAATTCTATTTTCAGTAGCAAAAATAGTTTCCTCAACAGTAAGACTGTCATCAAAAATTTGATTTTGAGAAAGATAAGCAACCTGAATCCCCTTTCGTTGAACCACCTGTCCTTCGTCTGCGGAGTCCAATCCTGCTATAATATTAAGGATAGATGTTTTTCCTGTTCCATTTTTTGCAACAAAAGCAATCTTTTGATCTTTGTTGATACCGAATGAAAGATTGTTAAATAAGGTTCTGTCTCCATAAGATTTAGAGATGTTTTCTACTGAAATATAATTCACAAAAATAAATTTTGACAAAGGAACTAAAAAAACCCGAGTGGAACACTCGGGTTGTCATTTTAATTAAGAATAGGGGGTGCATTCTTAATTATAATCAACTTTAATAATTATAATGAAAATAATTAGACTGTAAAAATACCAAGATTAGTAAACGTATACAATACCTTTAATTGGTGAAATTTTTGACTCCCCATAAAAGGGCATAATTAAAATTTTAATACTTAAAATAAAAAAACCCAGAAAATATTTTCTGGGTTTTGTGTTTATTAACTTGGATTAGGGGGTAAATCTTCAGTTAATAAATTTAATATCATGTATACATATAAAAGAGAGTTATAAATTTCTGCTTTTTCTTTTAGTAGTTTATTAACTAGGGGGTAATTAATAACTAATAAAATTTGTAACATGAATTAAAAGAACAATTACACTGTAAAAATAGGAAGACATCTAGGAACCTACAATACCTTGAATTAGTGAAATTTTCATCTCCCCATAAATGGGGAATAAGAATAAGATTTTAACTTTCCTTATAATTCTTAGTTATTCTAGATAAATGAGAAAGATAAAAATTGAAAAAGTATCTTTGACTTTAGAGATATGTTAGAAGTTAAAAATCTTAGTGTAAAATTCCTGTCTAATCAACAAGAAAATGAGGTTGTGAAAGAAATATCTTTCCAACTAAAAAAAAATAAAATCTTAGGGATTGTTGGTGAGTCAGGCAGCGGTAAGTCTGTTACCTCTTTGGCTATTTTAGGATTGTTGCCTAAAAGTTCTAGTATTGAAGGTGAGGTTTTCTATAATGGAGAGAATCTCCTAGAAATTTCTAACAAAGATTTTCAAAAAATAAGAGGAAAAAAAATTGGAATGATCTTTCAAGAACCTATGAGTTCTTTAAACCCAACATTAACTTGCGGTAATCAGGTTGCCGAAGTTTTACAAATCCATACAGATTTAAACAAAAAGGAAATTTATAATGAAGTAATTACTCTTTTTGAAAGGGTTCAATTACCAATGCCAAATAGAATTTTTAATTCTTATCCTCATCAAATAAGTGGTGGACAAAAACAACGAGTTATGATTGCTATTGCAATTGCTTGTAAACCAGATTTGTTAATTGCAGACGAACCAACCACAGCGTTAGATGTAACTGTGCAAAAAGAGATTATGCAACTTCTAAAAGATTTACAAAAGGAAAATGAAATGAGTATTCTTTTTATATCTCATGATTTGCCTTTAGTTTCTGAAATTGCAGATGATGTTATTGTAATTTACAAAGGGGAGATTGTTGAAAGAGGTTCTGCTTTTGAAGTTTTTAAGAATCCACAAAAAGAATATACAAAAGCACTGATTAACTCTAAACCAAGTCTAGAAGTAAGATTAAAGAAATTACCAACTGTAGATGATTTTATTCATAAAAAAGTTGAGACTGAAATTTATACAACAAAAGAAAGAGAACAGTTCCATCAAAAAATATATGATTCAAAACCATTGCTAGAAATAGTTGAGCTTAAAAAGTATTTTGAAAAAAGTTCTTGGTTTCATAAAAATGAACCAATTAAGGCAGTAGATGATGTTTCCTTTTCACTATATGAAGGAGAAACTTTAGGATTGGTTGGTGAATCTGGCTGTGGAAAAACGACCCTTGGAAGATCTATTTTCCATTTAGAAAAAGTAACTTCAGGAAAAATATTTTACAAAGGAAAAGACATTACCCATCTTTCTAAAGGTGATTTAAAAAATTTGAGAAAGGAAATTCAAATTATTTTTCAAGATCCATTTTCATCCTTAAATCCGAGAATTTCTGTTGGGAATTCTATTTTAGAACCCATGGCGGTTCACAAAATACTGTCTTCGAAAAAAGAAAGAAAAGCATATGTTTTAGAATTATTAAAAAAAGTGGGTTTAGAAGCAGCTCATTTTAATAGATACCCACATGAGTTTTCAGGTGGACAAAGACAGCGAATAGGAATAGCAAGAACGATTGCATTACAACCAAAATTAATTATTTGCGATGAATCTGTTTCTGCATTAGATGTTTCTGTCCAGGCACAAGTTCTTAACTTACTAAATGAACTAAAAACTGAGTTTAAATTTACCTATATTTTTATATCACATGATCTTTCAGTGGTTAAATATATGTCTGATCAATTAGTCGTTATGAATCAAGGAAAAATTGAAGAAAAAGGAGATGCTGATGCAGTTTATCAGTCGCCAAAAACAACCTATACCAGAAATTTAATTGAGTCAATTCCAAAAGGAATATAACTTTCTTTCCTTTTTTCAATCACTGAATTAATAGTATATTGCAATTGTATAAAAAATGAAGAAATAGCATATGAAGATAATCGTTCCAATGGCAGGAATTGGGTCTCGTTTAAGGCCTCACACATTAACAATTCCAAAACCTCTAACAGTAATTGCTGGCAAACCAATAGTTCAAAGATTAGTAGAGGATATTGCATCCGTTGTAAATCAACCAATCAATGAAATAGCTTTTATAATTGGTCCAGCAGCTAAGGGATTTCCTAGTAATACAAAAGAGGAGTTACTAAAAATAGCTAAAGAATTAGGAGCTAAAGGATCTGTTTATATACAAGAAGAAGCTTTAGGAACTGCACATGCAATTTTTTGTGCAAAAGATTCCTTAACAGGGCCTTGTGTTGTTGCTTTTGCAGACACTTTGTTTAAAGCAGATTTCACTTTAGATGCTGAAGCAGATGGAGCTATTTGGGTAAAACAAGTAGAAGATCCTAGCGCTTTTGGAGTTGTAAAATTACATGACGGATACATCACGGATTTTGTTGAAAAACCAACAAATTTTGTATCAGATTTAGCCATTATAGGAATTTACTATTTTAAAGACGGAGATAAATTATCTCAAGAAATTAAGCATTTAATTGATAATGACATCAGACCATCTGGTGAATTCCAATTAACAGAAGTTTTAGAAACTTTAAAGAAAGATGGTGCTAAATTTGTGCCAGGGAAAGTAGATGTTTGGATGGATTGTGGTAAAAAAGATCCAACAGTAGATACAAATAAACAAGTCTTAGGTTTTGAACACGATAAAGGAAATAATTTAGTAGCTGATTCTGTAACGTTAGAAAATTCTGAAATTATTCAGCCTTGTTATATTGGAGAAAATGTAGTGCTAAAGAATACAAAAATTGGCCCTTATGTTTCTATAGGTGAAAATAGTTTTATTGAAGACTCTGAAATTAGTAATTCTTTAATTCAGACCAATGTTCAAATTTCTAACGCAAAATTAGAGAACGCAATGATTGGTAATCACGCAAAATATGATGGAAACTATACCTCCGTTAGTATTGGTGATTATACAGAATTGACATAAATTAAAATAAAATGATAAAAAGGGTTGTGCTTATTGTCTTTATTGGGCTGTTGTACAGCCCTTTTTGTTCTTTTGCACAAGATAGTATTCCCGGAACTGAAGATATAGTTGAGGGAAAAATATTGAAATTTCAAGAATATTTTTTTAAGGCACTTTCAGAAAAATCGATTAGAAATTATAAAAAAGCAATTGAAAATTTAGAAGTATGTAACGATCTTTTACCTGAAAATAAAACAATCTATTTTGAGTTTTCTAAGAATTATTTATTCTTGAACAAGATTACTGAAGCTAAAGAATATATTGATAGAGCTTTAAGTCTAGAACCAGACAATATTTGGATGTTGCAACACTTAGTTTCGATTGAAAAAAGAGATAGAAACTATGAGGCAGCGATAAAAACTCAATTAATAATTGTAGCCCAAAACCCTAAGCAAAGAACAGCATTAGTTCGTTTGTATTATTTAAATAGAGAGTATACCAAAGCAATGTCTTTACTAAATACTTTAGAACAAGAAGACGGATTAAATAAAAACTTGAAACAACTAAAATATAGTTTAGAACTTAGAAAAGGGCCATTAGTAAAAAAAGAAACTAAAGAAGATCTACCTAGTTTGATTCGTAGTTTTGAAAATAATCAAACGTCTTTTTCTAATTTAAAAAAGTTACTAGAACTCGCAATTAAAACAGATACTGAAGCGTTTCATACCTATAGTAAACAAGGGATTGATCTTTTTCCAGCGCAACCATATATCTATCTTTCTAGAGGGAAATCGTTACAGCTGCAAAAAAAACATCAAGAAGCTATCGATATATTAGAAAGTGGTATTGATTTTGTAATAGACAACCCGACCTTAGAAGGTCAGTTTTACACTATGTTAGCTAATGCATATTTAAGCATTAATAATAGCGCAAAAGCAGCTGAGTATCTGCAGAAAGCAAAGAAAATAAAAAATATAGAATGAGAATAATTACTATTTTAATTGTCTTTATAGTTGTTTTAACGTCTTGTAAAAGCAATAAAAATGTTATCAATAAAAGTGTTGTTAAAAATATTTCGGCAAAGAAAATTATAAAAAAACACAATGCAACTTCTTTTGAAGCAAAGACATTGGATGCTAAATTACGAGTAACTTATTCTGATACAAAGAAAAGTAAAAGAACGCGTTATACGTTTACTGTTCGTCTTAGAATGCAGAAAGATTCTGTAATATGGATGAAAGGAACCTATAAAATTCTAAGCGCATTTCGCGTTAAAATTACTCCAACAAAATTTAGTTATTATTCGCCTTTAGAAAAGCGGTATTTTGAAGGAGATTATTCTCTTTTAGAAAAAATGTTAGGAACTAAGGTTACATTTACTCAATTGCAAAATTTATTGTTAGGGCAAAGTATCTTGGATCTAAAAGATCAAAAATACATAGCTGAAGTATATGGGGAATCACACAAATTAACTCCTAAAAAACAAAAAGATTTATATAGTATTTTCTTTTTATTCAATCCTAATAATTTTAAACTCGATAAACAAATGTTTGAAGTCGAAGAAACTAAACAGAGATTGAGGATAGATTATAAAAATTATGTTTCGTTAGAAAATCAACTAATACCAAGGAGAATTGTTTTAAACTCTTTCAGAGGAGAGGATTATACTTTTATTGACATCTCTTTTAGATCTCTCACTTTAAATAAGGACATAAGTATTCCATTTAGAATCCCTGAGGGTTATAAACCTATCAAACTTTAATGATTAAAAATAGTCGATATATATCTTTTTTATTCCTTCTTTTTTTGACGGTTGTTGTCACAGCACAAAAAAAATCTAGAAAACAGCTAGAAGCTGATAGAAATAGAATAAAAAAAGAAATTAAAATGGTAAATAAGTTACTGTTTGATACTCAAAAAAAAGAAAAAAACGCACTAGAAGATTTAAAAGATCTGAATCAGAAAATCGACATTAGAGAACAACTAATTACTACGATCAATCTAGAAGCAGCATCTTTATCAAATGAAATTAAGGTTAATGAAAAAGAAGTTGAAAAGCTAAACAAGAAATTAACTGTATTAAAAGAAGATTACGCCGCTATGATTTATAAATCATACAAAAGTAAATCTCAGCAAAGCAGAACGATGTTTCTGTTTTCTTCCAAAAACTTTTATCAAGCATACAAAAGATTAAAGTATATGAATCAATATACTTCATTCAGAAAAAAACAAGGGGAAGAAGTGGTGGTTTTAACGAATAAATTTCAACAGTTAAAAGATTCTTTGTTGTTTCAAAAGCAATTGAAAGATACTTTATTAACGAATGAAGAAGTAGAGAAAATTAAAATTGAAGACGATAAAAAGAGTCAGCAAAAATTAATTTCTCAGATAAAAAAGAAAGAAATAAAATACAAAAAAGAACTTCGTCAAAAACAGCAAGAAGAAAAGAAAATAGCAGATAGAATAGATAAAATAATTAGAGATGCTATTGCAAAATCTAATGCTAAAAAGGGAGTAAAAAAATCAAAAGGGTTTTCATTAACACCAGAAGCAAAAGCTTTAGCTATGAGGTTTGAACAAAATAAAGGAAAATTACCATGGCCTGTTGACAGTGGATTAATCGTACGAAAATTCGGAAAACAACCCCATCCAATCTACATTGGAAATTTCATTAATAGTACCGGAATTCATATTGCTACAAATAAAGGAACAAATGCAGAAGCTATTTTTAATGGTGAAGTTTTAGCTATACAAACTCAATCTGAAGGAAAAAAATCTGTATTACTTAGACACGGAAACTACATTTCTGTGTACAATAATTTAGAAAATGTATATATAGCTGTTGGACAAAAAGTGAAAACAGGTCAGGCTTTAGGGAAGATTTTCACAGATAGAGTTACAGGAAAAACGAAGCTTATTTTTGTATTATCAAAAAATACTACCAGACTAAATCCTACGAGTTGGATATTAAAAAAGTAACTAGCTCATTATTTTCTTCATTACATTCTTGCCAGTTATAGCAACACTTGTGATAACGCCAGAAAACAATGCCGCAGCAACTCCAGCGGTTACAATATCTTGACCAGTTAAATATAAATTTTTAATAGGAGTTCTTGGTTTTAAAAACCGTTGACGAAATCTTTTAGGTGTATGATCTAAACCATAAATCTCTCCATTTTCGTAATTGACAAAATGTTTAGTAGTTAAGGGAGTAGATAACTCTTGATGAATTATTTTTCCTTTGGCTTGAGGAATCTTTTTGTATAAAACTTCTAGTAATCGTTGAGACATTTTTTCTTTTAACTCATCGTAATCATCACCTCTTTTCATCCAACGAGTTCCGTCCCAATATTCAAAATATTCATAAGGCAGAAGAGTGATAATATCAATAGTACTTTTACCAGGATATCTATTACTCCAATCTGGATCTTTAGCAGATGGAAATGAAATGTATACAACAGGAAATTCTTCATCTACATTATTTACATATCGACTAACACAACTATCATGATTTAAATCTGATGGATAGATCCAATAGTTGGTCTTAGGAAGTTTTAATTCTTCTGGAGAGCCTTTTAATCCAATGTATAAGCAAGCATGAGAAACTGACCTTTTTACTCTTGATAATTTATTTTTTAATTTATGTTTCTTGCTAATATTTGATGGAAGTAACTTTGCATATGTATTCATGATACCTGCACCACTAATAATTTTCTTTGCAGAGAAAACTTTACCGTCTTGCATTCTTACACCCGTTGCTTTATTATTTGAAATAATTATTTCTTCAACATCTGCACTAATTAATATGGTACCACCAGCTTTTTCAATAACAGCATCAATAGTTTCTGCTATTTGAGATGAACCACCAACAGGGAAACTCCCACCGCCAAAATAATGTCTAGCCACAGCAGCGTGCATTACAAAGCTACTTTGCTTAGGAGGTAATCCATAATCACCATACTGACCAGCTAAAACTTTAATCAATTCTTCATTGTCGGTTATGGATTTGAGGACTTCATACGTTGTTTTATCAGAAAAATTATAAAAAGGTCTTCTCATTTTTCTACCGACAAAGAAATTCATCAATGGCGATAAAGCTTTATTGATATAAAAATTCTGACTCGTTTTTATTGCTTCAAAAACAAGGTTTACATAGCTATCTATAGCTTCTTTCTCTTGTGGGAAATATTCAACTAATTTATCTTTAAAATTCTGAGTTCCTTTTACAAAGTCGTATTCTTTATCTCCAATAATTATTTTATCATAAACATCACCCATATCTGCCCATTCTAATTTAGAATCTGAGATATAGTCAAATAATTTTTTAATCACAGAATTAGGCCTTTGAACTTCTCCTACATAATGAATACCAACATCCCATTCAAAACCTTTTCGTTTAAAAACATGTGTAAAACCACCTGCTGTGTAGTGACGTTCAAGTACTAAAACTTTTTGACCTTCTTTTGCTAGTATGGCAGCTGTAGTTAAACTTCCCATACCAGAGCCTATGATGATAGCATCATAATTATTTTCTAAAGCTGGATTTTTTTTATAAGATTGAATCATTATTAATAATGTAAATTAGAAATTCAAATGTTCTATAATGCATAGAACAACAATAGGTTTTTAGATTATACGTGCTGATCAATCAATACCGGATTTCCATCAGGATCAATTAATACAATACTTGCCGGACCAGAAGTGGTTGGATCGGTTTCTTGTTCTAATTTTAAACCATTGTCTTTTAAATGTTGTTGAATTTCTCTAACATCATTGAAAGAATCAAGCTTGTTAGCGTTCTCATCCCAGCCGGGATTAAACGTTAGAATGTTTTTTTCAAACATTCCTTGAAAAAGTCCTACTAAGGCATTGCCGTTTTTCATAATGAGATAGTTTTTTCCTATTTCACCTGCATAAACAGTAAACCCAAGAGTTTCATAAAATTTTTTGGAAACGTGAATATTCTCCACGTTTAAACTGATAGAAAGTGCCCCCAATTTCATACAATAGTTAAAGTTGATTATAAGCAACTAATATATGAATTATAACTGATTGATTTATAATTTCTTGAGCAAGATATTACACTGTAAATAATGCCTTTAATTCTGTAGCTTCATGTGGTTCCATTTTTCCAGCCAAAACTAAACTTAATTGCTTTCTTCTTAAGGCTCCAGTAAATCGTTCTTTTTCTAAGTCAGTTTCTGGAATAATTTTAGCAATTTCTACAGGCTTGCCTGTTTCATCTACTGCAACAAAAGTGTAAATACCTTCGTTTACTTTTGTTTTAGAGCCAGACTGACGATCTTCAATCCAAACATCTGTATAGATTTCCATTGATGACTTAAACGCACGAGATACTTTTGCTTCAATAGTTACAACACTACCTACGGGAACAGATTTATTGAAGACTACATGATTTACAGAGGCTGTTACAACTATTCTTCTAGAGTGACGACGAGCTGCAATACTACAAGCTCTATCCATTCTAGCTAACAATTCTCCGCCAAAAAGATTGTCTAGATAATTTGTTTCTCCAGGTAATACAAGATCTGTAAGTACTGTCAACGATTCACTAGGTGCTTTTGCTCTCATTTGTAAAATTTTTACAAAGATAAACAATCACCAAGATTGATAATGTGTTAATAAAGAAAAGTAAAATGTATTAATCGAATTTTTTAACCAACAACCAAGCGTCTTTAGAATCTATTTTCCTAGCAGAAACAAGACTTTTAAAAGCATCAGTTTTCTTATAAAAAGATGCGTAGGCAACTTGCGTTAATCCCCATTTATTCTTTCCAAGAATGATTGCTTTAAATCCTTTTGTTTTTAGTTGGTTCACTTTTTTCTGAGCATTCTCTGGAAACCGAAAAGCACCAGCAATTACATGAAAAGGTTTTGGAAGTTCTCTATCGACATTTAATTCGATGGTTGGTAAAGGATTGTCTATTACAAAAGTTGCAGATTGAATTTTTTGTTCTAATTGCTTTTGATCTTTTGCAAAATTTAACTGCTCTTGTTTGTTTTCATACCCGGTCCAACCAGTATATGTAAACGCTAAAAGAACTGCAGCAGTTGCAGCGTATTTTATAAAAAGAGGAATTCTTCTAGGTTCTTGTTCAGTTGGAATTAATGAAACTACTTTACTAGCAGTTCTTTCTATTGAAGAAGATTCAAAAGAAGTCAATCCAAATGAAGAGGTTAAGTAGTTTACTTTGTTAGCCGGACTAAAAATTAATTGATTTTTGTCATTTAACGAAAAAGAACCAATAGCATCAATAGATACGGTTTCACTTTTAATTGTTGTATTCCACTCAGAAACAATTTCTGAAATGCTAGCATTTGCTTCTTCAAAAGAAATGTTTTCTGATGAAGCAATATAGTTCGCTAATAAACCATCATTATGTGTCAAGTGAGAATTAAACCCTACTTGTTTTGTTGGTGGATAAAAAACATGTGAATTTGTGTCAATTTGAGCACTTATTCTGTTAGTTACAAAACCTCCAAAATTAGGTACAATTACACAATCATATCGATATAATAAATCCTTAATGTAGTTTGCTATTGCCATTGAAACAAATATAAAAATTTTAACGTAGGATGTATCAAAAGCCTTAAATAATTATCAACAATAAATTTGTATATTGATTCTCAAATAATTGCGTTTTGAAAGAAGAAGAAATCCTAGCACTTTTGCGTCTGCAAAAGACGAAATCTGTGGGCGATATTTTAGCAAAAAAGCTAATTGCCACAGTTGGCAGCGCTACAGATGTATTTAAAGAGAAAAAACACACACTTCATAAAATTAATGGAATAGGCAACTTTGCTATTCAAAATTTATTCAATAAATCAAATTTAAAATTAGCTGAAAAAGAACTTCATTATATTAACAAAAACAAGATTGATTATTCTTATTTCCTTGATGATGAGTATCCTAAAAACCTACAGCATTGTATAGATGCACCCATATTGTTTTTTAAAGATGGTAACATTAATTTTTCAAACCAAAAAATCATTTCTATTGTAGGAACTCGAACCATGACTAATTATGGTCGTGATTTTTGTGAGAATTTAATTGAAAAACTATCGGTTTATAATCCAATAATTGTCAGTGGTTTTGCATACGGAGTAGATATCTGTGCGCACAAGGCGGCAATGAAGTATAATCTGCAAACTATTGCTGTTTTAGCACACGGTTTAGAGCAAATTTACCCCAAAACCCACAAAAAGTATATTCATAAAGTGAATGAACATGGCGGTTTTATCACAGAGTTTTTTCATGATGAGGCACCGTTGAGAGAAAACTTCTTAAAGAGAAATAGAATTGTAGCTGGTATTTCTAAAGCAACCATTATTATAGAATCTGCTTCAAAAGGGGGGTCTTTGGTAACCGCAGATATTGCAAACTCTTATGATAGAGATGTGTTTGCGGTTCCAGGAAAGGTCAATGATTTAATGAGTAAAGGATGCAATCATTTAATTCAGCAAAATAAAGCTCACTTATTAGAGTCTGCAGATGATATTGTTCAAATGTTGAATTGGGATGTTTCTGAAAAACCAAAACCAATTCAAAAACAATTGTTTATTGAATTGAATGAGGATGAGCAAAAAATCTATGATTACCTTCTGCAAAACGGACAGCAAATGCTTGATGTCATTGCCTTAGAGATACATATTCCGGTATATCAATTAGCAACCATTTTGCTGCAAATGGAACTAAAAAATGTAATTAAACCTTTGCCAGGAAAGATGTTTGAGCTGACATGAAAGCTGTTTCATGTTTGATGAGTAACTCAGAATGAATTATATAAATCTTCATGGATTTCTGTTTGTAGAGGAATGACATACATAAAGAGTTGAGTCTTGTCTTTTATCCTTATTTTTGATTGAAAAATCATCTAAAATGTCAGTTGAAAAGAAATTAATGTCTAAAAAGAAACCTACGTTTCCTATCAATGAAATGTTAGATAGATATTTAAAAAAATACAATAGAAATATAAGAATCCCTATTTTTTATGATGATTTATTGCGTTTTCAAGGTTCTATTACTGTCTATGATAAAAACGATAAAGATACACTTTGGATACGAACGTATTATTCTGAATTTGATAGAGAAGAAATAGATGAGAGTCTAAAAAAAATATACACAATGCTGCATTCAGATGGAAATGATGAAACCATCCCGTTTTTAAATGTAGATGCTATAGATTATTGTACGTTTGGTAATTCTAAACCTTTTCGAATTAAAATTAGAAATATTCTAAATGATAATTACACCTATTTTTATGTAAAAAAAGCAGATGCTTCTCGTGTCTACGGTTTGGAATTAGAGCATATTTTATCGCCTCATACGATGAATTTTTTGGTGCACAAAGACACCTTAATAGAAGAGCATATTGCAGGAATTCCCGGAGATGTTTTTATTAATTTTTTTTTACCTAAGTGTACTAAATCAGAAAAATCTCAAATTGCAAAAGAGTTTATAAAGTTTAAAGAACGTTGTTTGGTGCGTTTGTTAGGAGATATGCGTTCTTATAATTATGTAATTATCCCAACACATGATTTTGACCAAATTATCTATAAAATTAGAGCTATAGATTTCGATCAACAATCTTTTGAAGGTAATTTAAAAGTGTACAATCTGCAGTTTATGAAAGAAAACTTTAAAATGGTAGAAATGGTAGGAGCAAAATTACAAAATAGCTCCATTAAACAATACAAAATTGAAGAACGTTCTTTTATGGCAAAAAGAATGATCACGTCTCCTAAAAGAACTAAATATTTAATAAAATGCATGAAAAATGACACTATTTCTTTTCCAGAGAACGTAGAGCTTTTAAAAAAACATTTAATAAAATACGTTGGAGATGTTCAGTTTAAAGAATGTAAAAATATGGGTGACATTTTAGAAACTATTCTCGATTTTGTAAAGCGTAACTATTTAGATATTAGTAATAAAGAATTGTTTTAAGACTAAACACTTTTTTCAATTAACGGATGTTATTTTTTACTTCTCACACTTTCTACAAACACTGTTGATAAAATCAACAAACCTCCCCAAACAGTATTCATAGTTGGAATTTCGTTTACAAATATAAATGCTAAAATAATTCCAAAAATTGGCTGAATACTACTAATGATTGTTGCAGCAGAAGCCGAGAAAAACTTAAGTGAATGCACCATTAAACTATGTCCGATTGCAGTGGTTAATAAAGCAATTAATAACAAGTATGGAAACTGCGACTGAAAGCCAGACAAATCCATAAAAAATAATACAGGAATCATCACAATTGTAATCACAGATGTTTGGTAAAACATCAACATGCTACCATGATAATTATGGACATGTTGTTTTAAAATCAACACTCGAATTGAATAACACAATGCTGAGAGCACTCCGAATAAAATTCCTTTCACATCTGAACTTTCTAAATCGAATTCAGGGGCTAAAATGTAAATTCCAATCAATACTATAATTCCTAAAACTATATGAATAGGATTAAATTTTGTTTTCAAGAAAACAGGCTCTAACAAAGCCGTAATTACAGGAAACGTAAATAGAGATAACATTCCTACAGCAACATTTGATAATTTTAAAGCATAGAAATAAGTAACCCAATGACCAGCCATAAAAAGGGAACTGATAATTAATGGCAAATGCGTTTTTGTATCAAGAACTTTTAGATTGATATTTCTGTATTTGCAAAACACAAACAAAAATATCATCGCAAAAGCAGAGCGAAACCAAACAATGACTTCAGAAGGCATCGCAATATATTTTCCTAAAACACCAGAAGTACTAATAAACAAGGTTGCTATAACCAAGCTTGAAAGGTTTTTAAGATGGCTGTTTTCGGACAAGTTAAATTTGTTTTAATGTCTGTAAAGCAGTTTCTACAGAATCTATTTTGATAAAAGTAATCAATAATCTCAAACCACTTTTTGTTTGTTTCTCTTTCATCACACAACTTTTAGGATGTTGTTGAACATATTTTAACATGTTGGCAAAAGCTTCAGTCTGATAAAAAGGACTTTGCTGATCCGATACAAAATACCCAATCATCCTTTTTTGTTTTAGAATCACTTTCTCCAAGCCTAAATTCTTTGCGAACCATTTTAAACGAACGCTGTCTAATAAATCTACCGCTTGAATAGGCAATTCTCCAAATCGATCAATCAATCGTTGTTCGTATTCAAGTAATGCAGACTCCGTATCAATCGTTGATAATTCACTGTACAAATTCAATCGTTCTGTGATGGCATTGATGTAATTGTCTGGATATAGAATTTCAAAATCTGTATCAATTTGAACTTCTTTTATAAACTTTTTTGGTTTTTTTTCTTCAGAACTATATAGCTCTTTGAATTCGTTTTCTTTCAATTCTTCAATGGCTTCACTTAATATTTTTTGATAGGTATCAAAACCAATATCATTGATAAATCCACTTTGTTCACCACCAAGTAAATCACCTGCTCCTCTAATTTCTAGATCTTTCATGGCAATGTTAATTCCGCTTCCTAAATCAGAAAACAAGACCAATGCTTCAATTCGTTTTCTTGCATCATCAGTCATCATGTGATATGGTGGGGTAATGAAATAACAGAACGCTTTTTTATTGGATCTTCCTACACGACCTCGCATTTGATGTAAATCAGACAATCCAAAGTTGTTTGCATTGTTGATGAATATAGTATTTGCATTGGTCACATCCAAACCACTTTCTACAATGGTGGTAGAAACCAACACATCAAATTCATTTGTCATAAAATCGAGCATCAAACCTTCTAGTTTTTTACCTTCCATTTGTCCATGACCAATACCAATATTTGCATTTGGGACTAAACGTTGTAATAATCCCGCAACTTCTTTAATGTTTTCAATTCTATTGTGAATAAAGAATACTTGTCCACCTCTAGAAATCTCGTAAGTAATTGCATCTCTAATGGTTTCTTCACTAAAACGAATCACTTGCGTGTCTATTGGATGACGATTTGGCGGCGGCGTAGTAATTACAGATAAATCACGCGCAGCCATTAAGCTAAATTGTAAGGTTCTAGGAATAGGGGTTGCTGTTAATGTTAATGTGTCTACATTTTCTTTCAACATTTTTAATTTGTCTTTGACAGCAACACCAAATTTCTGTTCTTCATCAATAATAAGCAATCCTAAATCTTTGAATTGGATTTTTTTATTAGTTAGTTGATGTGTTCCAATGACAATATCTACACTCCCATCATTAATACCTTCAATGGCTGTATTTCTTTGTTTTGTAGTTCTAAAACGATTCAGGTAATCTACCTTCACAGGAAAATTTTCTAAACGTTTCGTAAATGTCTTATAATGTTGAAATGCTAAAATAGTAGTTGGGACTAAAATTGCAACTTGTTTTCCATTGTCAACTGCTTTAAAAGCTGCTCTAATGGCAATTTCTGTTTTCCCAAACCCAACATCACCACAAACCAAGCGATCCATGGGTTGCTCTTTTTCCATATCGGCTTTCACATCTTGTGTTGATGTAAACTGATCTGGGGTGTCTTCATAGATAAAACTCGCTTCTAATTCGTGTTG
>TARA_R110001632_G_scaffold6888_1_pt1 | contig 24743 bp, 16 predicted proteins | sample TARA_R110001632 | Tara Oceans TARA_R110001632 (sample SAMEA4398266) | marine metagenome | biome: Polar Biome; feature: [SRF] surface water layer (ENVO:00010504); material: water (ENVO:00002006), including particulate matter (ENVO:01000060) such as... | depth 5 m
ATGTTAAGTTTACTACTGGTAAATCATTTGCCTCTGTCGGACAAACAAGATATCAAAAAGATGGTGCGTACTCTTCTGAGATTCGTATTGGAGACGAAAACTATTTCCCAACTCCAAGACTTATTGCTAAGAGTGCAAACGAGGCATCTCAAATTACAGGTGGTGCTAAGTCCACAACCTTTAAAGTTAATATGACAACAGTCCGTGGAGATGTTTCTCCGTTGGTTGATGCACAAAGAGTATCACTTAAAACTTCAAACAATATTATTGATAATCAAGCGTCATCTGCTGCTGCGGGATTCAATGTTCCGTTAAGTTATGTTGCAGAAACCGCTTCATTTGGTGGTTCTTCTCTTGCAAAACACATGACCACAGTTGGTCAACTTGAAGAACCCGCAGTTGGTTTAAAACTAATAATCTCTTGTTTAAGACCAGTAGGTTCTAACTTTGATTTATATTGGAGAGTTGCACAAGACGGTGAAAACATCTTTGATTTGGATTGGACATTAGAAACACCAGAACAAACGATTGCTGCGGACGAAAGAAACTTCCGTGATTATCGTTTCCTAATTGGTGGAGATGGTGGAGATGTAGATGCATTCTCGCAATATCAATTTAAGATTGTAATGCGTACCAATAACTCTGCAAAAGTTCCTTTCTTCAAGGACTTACGTGCAATTGCAATGGCAACATAATGAATAAATTGATACCCGTAGATGGAAACTCAGGTTTGGCAAGAGACCCAAATACGGGTACAATTATTAATATAAATAAAGATGAGATAAGTAAAGCTCGTTTATTAAAAAGAAGAAGAAGAGACCAAGAAAAAGAGTTTAGAGATTTAAAACATGAAGTCGGTGAAGTAAAAGAACTCCTTAACAAACTAATAGAGAAACTGTAATGGCTACAACACTACCGACAATTACAACGATTAATGATACGTTCACTACGTTGGTTACTAATACCAACACAGTCTCATTAGACTTAGGTGCAACAGATAGACTAAACACGAACGAAGATTCTAGTGCCGTTGCAGCTATTAACGAACTGGAACTAGGTATTCGTGGTGCTTCCAATAACCTAGTTGCTACAGACCTTGCAGACTTTACTGCCAATAACATCGTATCTGCACTACATGAACTTGATAGTGATTTACATGGTGTTGGTGGTGGTAACGCTAAGGCAGACTTAACAACGAGTGCGAATGACATTGTCGCTGCAATCAATGAGATTGAGGCCGTCTTTGATGCCTCTACTCACGAGATATCTGCGGGAACAAATCAGTTTGATGTAACGACAGGTAACCTTAACTTTGCGGTGACTGGTGCGGTCAGTATAGATGCAAGTGGTGACATATCTCTTGATGCAGATGGTGGAGACGTATTCTTCAAAGATTCGGGAACTACCTACGGTTCATTAACAAACACTAGTGGTAACCTTATTATCAAGTCTGGCACATCTACGATGTTGACAGGTAGTGGAACTAATGCCACATTTAATAATAACCTTACAGTAGAAAATGATTTACAGGTTGATGGTCAAACAGACCTCAACGGTCATGTCAATCTAGGTAATGCAACTGGAGATAATATCTCAGTTGTCGGTAGAGTTGATACAAACATCGTACCAAGCACAGACGGTACTCGTGACCTTGGTTCTGCCTCACTAGAGTGGAAAGACGCATTCTTTGATGGAACAGTAACTACAGATGCACTTGTATCCGTAACCGCAGACCTTGGTAACTTTGATATCACTACGGATACTATTACTAATCCTAATAGTACGATATTAGATATTGGCGGTGACTTAGAAGTCAATGTTGATGGTGGTGATGTAGTCTTTAAAGATGCAACTGCAACATTTGGTTCATTAAATAATACTAGTGGTAACTTGATTGTTAAATCAGGTACAACTACTGCATTAACATTCTCAGGTGCAAACGTAACTACAGGTGGTACGGTTCAGACTGGTGGCAACCTCACAATGGGTGGTTCTACTATCGCTAGAACTGGTGCATTGACATTAGATGCATCAACTACTATTCATGTGGATGCGGGAAATGGTGTTGTCAACCTAAAGAAAGCAGGAACTTTGTACGGTTCATTGGTTGATAGTGCTGAAGACTTGGTTATCAAGTCAGGTTCAACTACTGCTGCAACCTTTGATGGTGCAAACGTAACTTTCTCAGGAACAATCACAGGTGGAACATTAAATACCGCTGCAAGTGATGTTGTTGCTGCAATTAACGAACACGAAACAGATATCGGTAATATGACCCTAACGGGTCTTTCCGCAACAAACATATCTGCTGCTTTACGTGAACTAAGAACTGAACTTGGTACTCATGGTTCACTTGATACCACCACAAAAACCAGTGCAGTAGTAGCTATAAACGAATTACACACCACAATTGGTAAAGTCATTGATTCTGATGGTCTCAGTGGTAACCTTGCAAATAATAACATTGGTTTAGGTCTATATAGATTAGATAGTGCAGTAGGTAATTTAGATGGTTTAGATGCAACCGATGTTCCTGCCGCAGGACATAACAACTTGGTATCTGCTATCAATGAAGTTGCTGCAAGAGTAACTGGACTTGATACTGCGGGTGCGGAAGTTGATTCTAGAATCGGTTCGTTATCAAATCTACACGCTGCTTTCACAGGTTCGGAAGATAACAGTATAGTGAATGCTATTAATGCACTGAGAGGCGATATCCCATTAATATTTAATGAGAATGGCGTACAACTTAATTAATCGGAGAGAACATGACTGTTCCATTAAAGCTAAAAGACAGTGATGGTGCTGAATTAGCTGAGTTCTCTTCAGCAGAAGAGAATTATTTAGCATTCCTAACTGGTCAACATATGGCTGGTTATAGTGCGGGTACGCCTGGCACATTAACAACTACTGCATCTGGTGTTACCACCAATATTGGGTCAATAACAGATACTAAGTACGACCAATCGGTTGGACACAATACTGGGAGTGGACTCCAAACTATTACAACAACTACATCTTCTCTACTTCAAGCAGCGGGAAGTATTTCTGATTCAACAATAAGAAGTCATGCTAATTTTCGTCTTCCTGTAATGCAGAGAGACAGTGATGGTCAAAGAGTTATTCGTGAAATGAATGACTCAGATATGGACTCTTTAGTCACTAGACTACGTAGTCGTATTTTTGTATCTGACTATCCTAGCACATTCCGTCTTGGTTCTAGTACTCCTGCGGGTTCTTACACCACTTATCTTAGTGGTATTGCAAGTGACACTAGAACAGACGGCACAAATCTATCGTACAACATTTATAGAAAAACTAATGATAACGCACCTACCAAGGTATTACCATTTTCTATTAAACGTGATAGCGGGGCTACAGGAGCATATCAAGGTCTTCAGTTGATGACCGACCAACAAGTTAGACAAACCTTTGCTGATTATGTTAGAAATAAGATTGCAGCAAATGTGAGTTCTAATGGAATTGGTACATATAAACTATACCCTTCTGGTACAACACCAACGGGTCAAGGTTTATCTGGAACATGGGCTACAAAGGGAACTGCGACAGATACTAGACAGGTTGTCGCTGACCAAAACTATACCAGAAGTCGAGAACAACAATATACAAAATTAAGAAATTCAACTTATAGTGCTGCATATGCAAGAACTAGGTCTTCGACCTATATAGGGGTTAGTGAATCTGGCCCTCGAACAAGTACTTACACAGCGACTCGTGTTCAAACTAGAAGTTCTAATTATAATGTTTCTGGTTTCCTTGGTAATTTTACTGGTAATTATTCTAGTGAAACAGACCGAATATATTCAAGACTAAGACAAACCCAAGCAGATTACACTGGTAATTTCACGGGTGAGTTTAGTGCAGTTTATCAAAGATTAAGTACATTCTTAGGTAATTATGGCGCTGTAACTCCTACTAGTACTGTTGTGACGGATTACCTTGGTAATTCAACGACAGACTTTATTGGTGTCTATTCTAGAAGTAATGCTTTTTTAGGTAACTATCTTGGAGACTATGCTCGTGGCTATTTGAGAGATTCTCAGAGACTTTCCACTGTTGGAAACTATTCCAGAGACTTTCAAGGGGACTACAATAGAGACTATACAAGAACAAGAGAGTCTAACTATCAAAGAACGGGCTATGCAGATTTCCAACGTACTAGATACACGACTAACTTTAACGACTCCAATAGGACTAGGAATACATCCTTTACGGGTAACTTTCAAGGGGACTACAACAGAGGATATTCTAGAAACTATCTTGGTAACTTCCTTCATACAACTCAGTACCAGACCGATTTCCAAAGAGGCACCGCAAAGCAGGGCAACATACAGCAATTTACAGGTAATTTTGTAGGTACGAGTTATTATACTAGACAAAGACAAACATATGCATCTGGTTGGTCTGGTTATTATTATTCAAAGCAAGGGTCTGGCTCCTCTTATTTAAATACAAATGATGATTATTGGCGAGTAATGTATTCGGGTACTACTGTTAATACCAGCGGTGCCCAGTTGTTCGTTAAATTTCGAGAGACTGGCCAAGTTGTCGTTAATGAGTATTTCGGAATCTGGCCTGGCTCCACTGACTCTGCTAACGTTGGTAAGCATTTTACTCAAGCAAAATATGACCAAATAACAAGTTATAATTTTGGTACATCTATTCCGTCTTACCATGACTTTATTAGTAATGGTTGGGATGGGTTTGAATCCCGAATAGCTAATGTAACGGGTGTAATAGTCGGTAACTATGAATATGAAAGAGGTTCGTTTGTTTACAATGAAGATACGACTGGTGGGCAAAACACATATTATTACAGATTAAGACGTAGACTTGCTACATACTATACTGGTAACTATGCTGCTGTATATACAACCAACTTTTCAAGAGCCTTTGAGCGTTCTTTTGATAGATTTAGGGAAACCGATTCTAATAATTCCTTTGCGGGAGACTTTGCAGGAGAATTTGCGGGAGACTTCCTTGGAGATTATGCAGGAGACTACACACGTAACTACACACGAGACTTTAGCCGTGTTTCTCAACGTTCCTTTGATAGAATTCGAAGTTCAAACTATAGTGGTGGTGATGCATACTTGAGGACATTTACTGGTAATTATGCAGGTAATTTTACAAGAACATTTACTATACCATACGAAGGTAACTATAACCGAAGCTTCCTTGGAAATTACACTGGTAACTATCAACGAAACTTCCTCGGCAATTTCCTTAGAAACTTCCTTGGAAATTATGCGGGTGCTACAATTACTAGTAATCCAGAAAATATCGAGACTTATACTCTCTACGTAAGAACAGCATAAATAGGTTGATATGGGAACTACAACACTAAAACTTGAAGGTACGAATGGTGACCTCAAGGAGATAACCACCGTAGAGGAAAACTACCTTGCATATCAAGCAGGGTTGCATTTGTCTGCGTTGGATTCGAGTGCAGTAGGAACACTTACCGCATCCTCAACCAATAATACTTTAATTGGAACATATACCGACACCACATTTAATGATGCTGTCGGAACACACGGATTTTCTGGTGGTAATGTTCCTGTTGTACAAACAACAACTTCTTTATATCAAAGGGAAGGAGCTGCCGATTTCGCAGGCGATTCCGATGCATTCCGATATCCTATTGAATATAATAACAATAGTGGAACTGATGAGATTCATGAACTTGATTCCTCAGAAGTAGACACACTTACAGACCGTTTGGTAAGTCGTATTGCGACATCCGAATATCCTGGCACTTATCGTCTTGGGTCTTCTTCACCAAATGGAACATACTCTACTTATAAAGCAGGGGTATTTTCTGATAGATTACAAACAGGCGCTTCAGGAACAGTTTATAACCTTTATGTGAAGTCTTCTATGTCTTCACCTACTGCAATCAGACCCGTTACAATTAAAAGAGCGAGCGGGATGACTGGTTCTTTCCAAGGTCTGAAAGAAATGACCGATGCGGAAATTAAATATTCTTTCGGTTCAAGAGTTCAATCCAGAATAACAAATGGTTCGAATGGAGTTGGAACATACCAGTTAAGAAGTAATGTTCAAGGTGCTCCAACAGATACAGGAACTTGGTCAACTCGTGGTACTGCAACTGATACTCGTTATAATCTAGTAAATACTGATTACAGTGCAAACTATCAAAGAGTTAGTACAACAGATTCTACTAGAAACAGTACCACAGATTTCTCTAGAAGTGTTGATTATACTGGTAACTATCAACGAAACTTTACAGGTAACTTTCTGGGTGAATATACTGGAGACTTCACAGGTAACTTTATTGGTGACTTTGTAGGTAATTATTCTAGAAGTTTTATTGGAGATTACGTAGGTAATTACTCCAGAGACTTCGAAGGTAACTATACTGGTAATTATTCTAGAAACTTCCTTGGAAACTACATAGGTAACTATGCTCGTGCATATTCTGCTGTCTATTCAAGAACAAGAGTAACAACCTACACTGGTGATTTTACTGGTAACTATGTCGGAAACTATACAAGAAACTATAGTGCTGCATATACCAGAAACAGTACTGCGGAATTCATAGGGGATTTCACTGGTAATTATACAGGTAACTATACAAGAAACTATAGTGCAAACTATCAGAGAACCCGTGTTACTAACTTCCTTGGAGATTTTGCTGGTAATTATACTGGTGACTATGCTCGTAACTATGAAGCAGATTATACTAGAGATAGAGTCACAACATTTACAGGTAACTTCTTAGGTAATTATGTAGGTAACTACGCAAGAGCATTCAGTGCAGACTATCAAAGAACTCGTATCACTAACTCAGCGGGAACATATACAGGTAACTTTGAAGGTAACTATACTGGTAACTATGCCAGAAACTTTAGTGCAAACTACCAGAGAACCCGTTCAACTGATTACACACAGGTCTTTACAGGAGATTATGTTGGTAATTATACTGGTAACTATGCTCGTAATTATCTTGGTAACTACGCAAGAGCGTACACCCGAACACGTATTACTGATTACGTAGGAAACTATGCAGGAGACTATGCAGGAAACTTCTTAGGTGACTATACAGGTAACTATGCTCGTGCTTATGCAGGAAACTATGTTGGTGACTTTGCAGGAGACTATGCAGGAAATTACTTAGGTGATTACACAGGTAACTATGCTAGAAACTTCTCTGCAAACTACCAGAGAACACGTGCTACTAACTTCCAGAGAACCCGTGCAACTAACTATGCAAGAGCATTTAGTGCAAACTACCAGAGAACAAGAGCAACTGCATATGCGAGAACCCGTGCTACTAACTATGCTAGAAACTTCTTAGGTAACTACGCTAGAAACTATCTTGGTAACTATGTAGGAAACTATACAGGTAACTTTGTGGGTAACTATACTGGTAACTTTGTAGGTAACTATGCAAGAACACGTGCTACTAACTATGCGGGTGGTGGTAAAGGTGGTGACGCTTATAACTACACTGGTAACTTTGTAGGTAACTACGCAAGAACAAGAGCAACTGCATATGCGAGAACAAGAGCAACTGCATATGCGAGAACCCGTGCTACTAACTACGCAAGAGCGTTTACTGCAAACTATGCCAGAAACTATCTTGGTAACTATGTAGGAAACTATACAGGTAACTTCTTAGGAGATTACACTGGTAACTATGCTAGAAACTATCTTGGTAACTATCTTGGAGACTATGTTGGTAACTTCTTAGGTGACTATACAGGTAACTATGCTAGAAACTATCTTGGTAACTATCTTGGAGACTATGTTGGTAACTTCTTAGGTGACTACACAGGTAACTATGCACGTGCTTATAGTGCAAACTACCAAAGAACATCTACTAGAGATTCTAATAGAACTCGTATTACTGATTCCGTAGGTAACTATGCAAGAAACTTTAGTGCTAACTATCAACGAACATCTACAAGAGATTCGAATATAACTCGTGTTACTACATACACGGGTAACTATGTAGGAAACTACGCAAGAGCGTTTACTGCAAACTATGCTAGAAACTTTAGTGCCGCATATGCAAGAACTCGTATTACTGATTCCACAGGTAACTTTGTCGGTGATTTCTTAGGTGATTATACAGGAAACTATGCTAGGAACTTTAGTGCTGCATACGCAAGAACTCGTATTACTGATTATGTTGGTGATTATGTTGGTGACTTTGCGGGTAACTATGTAGGAAACTATACTCGTAACTATGAAGCAGATTATCAGAGAACCCGTGCAACTGATTATGCAGGGAATTTTGTAGGTAACTACACTGGTAACTACGCTAGAAACTTCTCTGCCGCATACACTAGAAATAGTACAAATACCTTTGTGGGAGACTTCTTAGGTGACTATACTGGTAACTATGCTAGAGAATTTACTGCGAATTATTTAAGAAATAGTGTTGCAACATTCTTAGGTGACTTTGCGGGTGATTATACAGGTGACTATGCAAGAGCATTTAGTGCAGACTACACAAGAAATAGTGTTGCTGATTTTGCGGGTAATTTCACAGGTGAGTATACTGGTAACTACAGTAGAAGTTTTACTGCGGATTACCAAAGAACAAGGGTGTCTACATATAGTGCTGCATATAGTAGAACAAGAACTTCTTTATATAGTGCAAACTATCAGAGAACAAGAAGTTCTGCATACACAAGGAACTCTACAGTTGACTCCACAAGGAACTCAACTGCGGTATTCACAAGGACTTGTGTTGTAGTACGTTCAAGTGCATATAGTAGAACAAGAACAAGTGTTACTACCTTTACAGGTGATTACACTGGTAACTTTGTTGCAGAGTTTACAGGAGATTATGTTGGTAATTATGTAGGAACAACAATTGATTCGGGTAGTTCCGTAATTAAAACGTATACCCTATACCAGAGAACAGCATAATAAAATTGATATATATAAACGTGAGTGTTAGGAGATAAAACATGACAAGAGTATGGTTAGAAAACGCATTTTGGGAAACCCCCAAAAAACAAATATTAAATGCGATTAGCGAAGAAACGGTTGACAATAAGGAAATACGTCAAGTTCATAAAATGAACAGACATAATCCAAATGGCACTGAGAATGCATTATTCTTAGAAGCGGTTGAATCCCTTACCGAAGAAAAGATAGACGAATCTAGTAAGAAACGTCTAGAAAAGAAACAAGCGGAAGCAGAACTTGATAAACAAAAACAACTTGAGCATGAACGTGCTAAAAAGTTAGAGAAGTTATTCGAGTATAAACTAGAAACCTTTGAAATTCCTGAAATTAAGAATTCCAAAAATAGACTATTAAAATCAAAGCTGAGACGTTCTAGGTCTATCCCAGAAGTTAACTTATATGCTATGATGATTGTGAAGGAATCTATAGACAATGAACTTGAAGAAATCCAGCCAAAGTAAAGGTTTTGTAGTTGTTGCATCTAGAAATCAAAACTTCTATACATATGCAGTCAATTTAATCGAAGCAATCAAAGACTATTATCCAGAAGCACTTATTACTCTGGTGACAGAGGAGCGTTTCATTGATAGTCGTGCAGATGAAGCAGACCAAATAATATTTTGTACTGACCACTACCGTGCAAAACTATGGGGCATGGCACAAACTCCTTATGACATTACCATGTATGTTGATGCAGACATGGATTGTGAACATGAAGATATCATTACTATTTGGGATGAGATGAAAGACTATGATATGGTCTTCCATGAACTTACCAAAGAACGTGAAAAATTCTATGCAATTCGTGAATTCAAATACGAAGGTAAAAAAGAGAAGTTTTCTCTGTGTGGTGGAGTCTGTCTCTATAGAAGTGAAAATCCTCTTGTTCGTGAATTTATGGATGATTGGTTTGAGTTATATAACGCTCAACACACCAATGAATGGCAACCAGAAGGATTTGACCACGACCAGTTTCAAAAGGATTTAAAACACTTTGACCAAACAACTCTCTGGTACATGACAGAGAAAATGGACAAGTACAAAGATTTAAAAATAGGAATCTTTTCAGATGATATTAGGTGGAACTACTTTACCCAGTATGCATATGAAGGATTAAAATCAACAGAAGGTAAACCACCTATATTAAGACATTACTCAGGTTCACTGAAGAAGGATAGACTTATAGTATGATAGATGTTCCGATTAAAAATAAAGATGTATTAAATGTATTGGACAGGTGGTTGTGGTATTACGACAATAGGGAAGACCTTAAAAAAGTTGTGCGACTTCACGGTAAACCAACGGAAAGAGACTTCTACGTTGGGAAAAAACATCGTGACGAAATCATTGCTATGGACACAAACCATGAAGGATTTCCCGATTCAGTCCATGGATACTCTTTAAAATCGGATAGAATAGAATTCCTTAAAGGGAATAATCCAGAGAATGCAAATTATATCGCTAAGTTTAGTGAACTTAATACAGAACTTTGTCACATTCTATCATCTAGAAACAATGCATTAGCACAACTGTATCCGCCCGATGGACACATTTCGTGGCATAATAATGCAAATGCATCTGCATATAATATCATTTTCTCTTGGTCAGAAACGGGAGATGGGTGTTTTAAGTACATTGATGGTCACACTGGTAATGAAGTTGTCATGCAAGATGTCAAAGGTTGGCAGTGTAAAGCAGGATACTTCGGTGCATACGGTGAACCTTGGTACAATAGGGTCTATCATGCAGCCGAAACTGACTGTTGGAGAATGACCGTATCTTATGTTTTCAACCGTAGTGACATGTCTCAAGGACTGCAAGACGAAATAATAGAAGAAATAATGTCTGATTTTTGATGTAGTTAGGTTTCGTTTCCTTATAAATAAAGACAAGAAGAAAGTTTATTGTTTTTATATGGGTACTCAAGATGTTGACACCAAACTACGAAGATATTACAATCATACAGGGTGCAGATGTAGCGATAGAAATACATCTCATCAATGACAGCGACAGTGCGTATGACCTTACTAATAGGTCTGTAACGTCTAAAATGAAAAGAAATTACACTGACTCTGCGGGTGACCCAGATACGGTGTCGTTTAATGCAGCTATCATTTCCCCACCAACTCAGGGGATTGTAAATCTCTCACTAACTAATACTCAAACAGATGCGTTGAAGACTCGTGGACGTTATGTCTATGATGTAGAAATATCTTATGTCGATAGTGATTCCAACACAATAATCCAAAGAGTCCTCGAAGGTCAAGCAGAAGTAAGTCCTTCGGTCACTAAATAAGGGAAAAATTAATGACTGATAAGATATACATCAAGAAAATTGTTGTCGGGACTCCAATTAAGCGAGTAACATCTGGTGCCTTCAATATTGAGAATTTGTCAGGGGTAGATGTATCTGCGACAGAATCCGATGGTTCAATACTTGCATACAAATCCAGTACAAGTAAATTCGTCACAACAAATTTAAGAGGTTCGGGTAATATATCCGCTACCTACGATAGTAGTAATAATCAATATGTTTTTGGGTTTGACCAGAATACCTTTAGTGGTAATCTGATTCCATCTACAAATGAGACTCAAGACCTTGGTAGTACCACTAATAAGTGGAGAGATTTGTTTCTAAGTGGAAACACTATTCAACTCGGAAGTGTATTACTAAGAGACAGTGGTGGCTCTTTTGTTGTTGTTGACAGTTCTGGTAATAAAGAAACTCTTGGTGTTTCTCTTTCTTCAAACAATACTGCGGTATTCTCTTTTGACAGTGGTTCGGGTCAATTTACATTTAACGATTCTGACCTTGCAAGAACAAACATCAATGAGACATTCCATAGTGGTATAACTGTACTTAATGGTGCAACTATTGATAGTGCAACCATTACTAATCTTGCAAACACAAATTTAACAGGAAGTCAAGCGACTTTCGATAGTGCAAATATTGGTTCTCTACGAGTAACTGGTAATACTGTCCTAGATGGTAATTTAACCATTACTGGTACAGAGACAATATTAAACACCGAAACAATTCAACTTGCAGACAACACAATTGTTCTTAACTCAAACGCAACTGGTACACCTAGTGAAGATGCGGGTATTGAGATTGAACGTGGTTCTTCTGCAAACAAATCATTCTTATGGGATGAGGGTAGTGAGTATTGGACACTAGGTTCAGAGACTCTTCAAACTACAGGTAAGATTTTATACAGTAATGTATATAGTTCAGAAGGTGACCTACCTAGTGCATCAACCTATCATGGTATGTTCGCACACGTACATGGAACAGGTAAAGGTTACTTTGCACATGGTGGTGCATGGCACAAACTATTAGACGAAACATCGTCAACCACCGCAAGTTTAACCGAAGGGTCTAACTTATATTATACAACCACTCGTGCGGATTCAGACTTTGATATCCGACTTGCAACTAAAAATACTGCAAACCTTTTAGAAGGGTCTAACCTCTATTATACTACTACACGTTCAGATAGTGACTTTGATGTCAGACTTGCTACCAAAACAACAAGTAACGTAGCAGAAGGCACAAACCTCTATTATACGTCTACAAGAGTTGATTCAGATATACTGAATTCATCTATTGACGCACAAAGAACTGCTCCAGTATACCACAAAATTGTAGTTACTGTAGAAAGTGGTTATTACTTAATAGACGGAACTTCACAAGCAAATATGGTGTTGTCACCTAATGTTGTGTACAGATTCGACCAATCACATAGTAGTAATGGTTCACATCCATTAGTATTCTCTACTACATCCGATGGAACACATGGTGGTGGTTCAGAATTATCTTCAAACTTTAAAGTATATAATAAAGTAGGTAATGCTGGCTCTACAGGTGCATATGTTGATTTAGCAGTAGAACAAGATGCGGGTAAACTTTATTACTACTGTCAGAATCATGGTGGAATGGGTGGTGTTGCAAATACAAGTCCTCTTTCATCTATCAGTATTACAGACGCTGGCGGAGACGGTTCACTTTCATACAATAGTTCAACTGGTGTAATAACTTATACAGGGCCAAATGCATCTGAAGTAAGGGCACATTTAACAGCAAACAAAGGTTTGTCTGTATCCAACGGTGAGTTCAATATAGACTCCGCTAACGTTAGAGGCATGTTCTCTGCGGGTGGTGACCTATCTTATAATAGTGGAACAGGTCAGTTCTCATTTGACGTAGAACAAGTCTATACCAAAACAAACTTTGATTCTGATTTAGGTGCTGCATTAGATGGTGGAGCGGGTATTACATATGACTCCGCACAAGACACTATCTCTATTACAGCAACTGGAGTAACTGCGGGAACATACGGTAACGCATCCCAGATTCCAGTATTTTCAGTTAATGCACAAGGTCAATTAGACAGTGCGGGTACAGTTGCAGTTGCGGGTGTATCAACATTAGCATTTGATTCCTCTGGTGGTAACCTCACTATTGGAACTGCTGATGGGAACACATTTCTTACTACTATCACACTTGACCCATATACTACTACAAATCTAACAGAAGGTGCAAGAAAATATTATACTACTGCAAGAGCGGATAGTGATTTCGATATTAGACTTGCAACCAAGACTACTCAGAATGTAGCGGAACATAGTTCTAATCTTTATTACACAACTGCAAGATGGGATGCACGTCTCGCTCAAAAAGACTTAGACAATATTGCAGAAGGTTCAACGAATCTATACTACACTACCGCACGTGCTGATAGTGATGCAAAGGCATCTCTACTTGTTAACGATGCGGGTGGAGACGGTTCTCTCGCATACGATAGTGCGACTGGTGTCTTTACATATACAGGGCCGAGTTCAAGTGACGTTCGAGCACACTTTAGTGCTGGCGGGGACATGACCTATGACAGTGCAACTGGTCGTTTCTCGATTGATGTTGAACAGGTATACACTAAAGCAAACTTTGATTCTGATTTACGACAACAGATTGCGGGTGGTACAGGTATCACCATCCAACGTTTGGCAAAAGAAGTATTTAGTATTTCGAACACTGGTGTTGCTGCTGCAACATACGGTTCTGCAACTTCAGTTCCTCAGTTCTCAGTAAATGCACAAGGTCAGATTGACTCTGCACGTAATGTAACTATTGCGGGTGTTACTGGTGTAGATTTTGATAGTTCAAACGCAACTATTACAATACAAACAACTGGTGGGAACTTTACGGATGTCATATCACTCGACCCATTCACTACGGCAAACTTATCAGAAAATACTAACCTCTACTATACAGACGCAAGAGCTAGAGCTTCAATTTCGGCTGGTGGTAACCTAAGTTATAATAATTCAACAGGTGTAATGTCTTACACTACTCCTACAATGTATGCTGATGCTGATGCTCGTTCTGCTATATCAGTAACAGATGCAGGTGGAGATGGTTCACTGGCATATAACAGTACTACAGGTGTTATTACTTACACTGGCCCAAGTGCTTCAGAAGTACGAGCACACTTAACTGCAAATAAAGGACTTTCTGTATCCAACGGTGTATTCGACATTGACTCTGCTAATGTAAAAGCAATGTTAAGTGGTTCAAGTGGTGTAAACTACTCTGTCTCTAGTGGTGCAATCACTGCCGACACAAATGAAATCAGAGGATTCTTTACTGCAAATAAAGGTCTTTCAGTTTCAAGTGGTGAGTTTAATATTGACTCTGCCAATGTTCGTGGAATGTTCTCAGGTGGAACAGGAGTAACCTATACTTCAGGTACAGGTGCAATCGCAATCGGACAGGCAGTAGCGACATCCGATGACGTAACCTTCCAAGACGTAACAGTCAGTGGTAACTTAACGATTACAGGTGACACAGTTCAGACTGGTAGTGTTGTATCCGACAATAACTTTACAGGTCTAACTAACGCTAATACAGGAAACAGTCAAGACTTTGGTTTCTATGGTAAGTACGTAGAAGGTGGAACAACCAAATATGGTGGTGTATTCTATGATGCATCAACAGATAATACATTCAGATTATTTACAGATACACAAACACTTCCGACTTCAACAGTAAATACTGGTGCTACAGGTTATTCAAGTGCAAACTTGATTGTTAAAGATATAACTGCCGAAGACTTAGTTCTATCTGGTAATCTGACAGTCAATGGTGCTACTGTAACCAACAGTGCAACCAACACAACAATCGAAGATGCATTGATTGAACTTGGTTCTGGTAATACAGGTTCAAACGCTAATGACCTTGGTCTTGTTCTCGAAAGAGGAACAACTGGTGACAATGTGTTCATGGGTTGGGATGAGAGTATAGACAGAGTAAGATTTGCGACTACAACTGCTACAGGTGCATCAACGGGTGACTTAACACTTACAAATGCAAACGTTCAAGCAGGAAGATTTTATGGTGACTTAACTGGTGACGTAACAGGAACAGTTTCAGATATATCTAATTTTACAACTGCAAACTTAACTGAAAACACTAATCTTTATCATACCACTGCACGTGCAAGAGGTGCCATATCGGTAACCGATGCGGGTGGAGATGGAAGTGCATCCTACAATAGTTCAACAGGTGTTATTACATATACAGGGCCAAGTGCTACACAAGTAAGAGCACATCTGACTGCGAACAAAGGTCTAAGTGTATCATCTGGTGAATTCAATATTGACTCTGCTAATGTAAAAGCAATGTTTAGTGCGGGTGGAGACCTATCATATTCGAATGGTGTATTCTCTTATACTGATTCAGATAGAACTGCGGCACAGATTAAAGGATTGTTCTCTGGTGGAACAGGTATCACCTATAGTAATGGTGCAATATCAACAACCGATGGAGATATCGTTCATGATAATCTATCTGGGTTTGTTGCAAACGAACACATAGACCATAGTTCAGTCTCCGTGATTGCGGGAACAGGTTTAGCTGGTGGTGGTACTATTGCCGCAAACAGAACAATAAATGTAGTCGGTGGTAAGGGTATTACCGCAAATGCAAATGATATTCAGGTTGACTCTGCAAATGTTCTTGGTATGTTTAGTGCGGGTGGTGACCTTTCATACAACTCAGGAACAGGTGCATTCTCATTTAGTGAGACATATTCAAGTGCCGCAGAACTACTGACTGCATTGAAGACAGTTGATACAAACTCAAGTGGACTTAACGCAGACACATTAGACGGTCAACAAGGTTCTTATTACACAAATGCATCTAACCTAAGTTCAGGAACTATACCTAATGATAGAATCGATGTTCCTGCTTCAGGTGATTGGTGGAGTGGAAGTCCACCTAAAGTTGGAAATGATGGTGTCATGGAAGTCGGTAAATATATTGACTTCCATATAACCGATAGCGGCTCAGCTGATTTTGATACACGATTAGTTTCGGGAACAAACTCATTGACCATTGGTAATGCGGGTAGAATATTGACAACTGGTGATGAGGGGTCGGGAAATGGATTGGATGCTGATACACTTGATGGTCAAGAGGGCACTCATTATAGAATCAATGTATATAACAATGCAGGCACGTTGTTAAATTAAGGATAAATAACTAGTATGGCATATAGTAGAATAACAAGTAGAAGCAATTTCATAGATTACTGTCTGCGTAGACTGGGACATCCTGTTATCGAAATAAACATTGATGATGAACAGATTGATGACCGTGTAGATGATGCGTTACAACTATTCACAGAATACGTTGGAGAAGGTTCTCATAGAGTATATCTTCCAGTAACAATCACTGCGGACATGACAACAAGAGGATATCTAGATTTCGATTTAGATACAACTGGGGTTAGTAATGCAAACGATATACTAAGTGTTGTCCGTGTATTACCTATCAACAGTGAAAGTGGTAGTGCAAGTTTCTTTGATGTCAAATATCAAATGCGTCTTAATGATATGTGGGATTTACAAAGTGGTATCTCAGATATGGCGTACTATGAACAAATGCAACAGTACCTATCACTTGTTGATTTAAAAATGACAGGTACTCCACAGATTCAATTCCAGAAGGCAAACAACAAACTACATATCTTTGGTGATATTGGTGCGGGAAGAGACCTCAAAGCAGGAAGGAAGATATTAATTGAAATGTACATGGCAACCGATATCAATGGTAACGGTAAAGCATATGATAACATGTTCTTAAAAGAATATGCAACTGCATTAATCAAAGAACAATGGGGTGCAAACCTTATCAAGTTTGAAGGAATGGTACTGCCAGGCGGTGTTCAACTTAATGGTAGACAAATTTACGAAGACGCAAAACAAGAAGTCGAAACAATACGTCAGAGAATATATAATGAATATGACACACCACCAGATTTCTTCATGGGATAATTAAATGGCAACCAACCCTTATTTTAAACAAGGTGTTAAGTCTGAACAATCAGTGTATGAGGACATCGTAATTGAAGCCCTCAAATTCTATGGACAGGACGTATATTACCTTCCACGAGAAATCGTTAACAAAGATAAAGTCTTTCTTGATGACGTACCGTCACGTTTTGGTAATGCATACAAGATTGAAATGTATATCGAAAACACCGAAGCGTTTGAAGGTGAAGGTGACCTATTTACTAAATTTGGTATCGAACTAAGAGACCAAGCAAACTTTGTTGTTTCAAGAAAAAGATGGAAGACCCTAGTTGGTTCTCGTTTAGAATCATTAAACTTCCGTCCACGTGAAGGTGATTTAATCTACCTAACACTATCTCAGTCTATATTTGAGATACGTAGAGTAGAAACAGAAACTCCATTCTATCAGCTACAGAACCTTCCTACATTCCGTCTTCAGTGTGAATTGTTTGAATACAATGATGAAGACTTTGATACTGGGTTTGAAACAATTGATGGTATAGAAGGAGAAGCGGCATATCAAGTTTCATTAACGATGGATTCTGCGGCAGGATTCGATATCGGAGAAACAGTTACTCAGTCATTCGATACATATAACATGACAGGTGAGGTTACTAGATGGAGTGATTCAGATGGTATTCTACGACTTGCACATGTTGGTGCGAGTGATGGTAAGTTCCATAACTTTGGAACAGGAACACAAGTAACTGGTGGTACTTCTCTCGCCAAAGCATCACCGACATTTGTTCAGGAACTACAAAATATTCAAGCCGATGCACAAAATCAAATCTTTGATGACTTCGAATCAGACTTCCTTGACTTCTCAGAGAGTAATCCATTCGGAGATATGTCATAATGTTTGGTCAATGGTTTTATCATAAAAGAGTGAGAACTGCGGTATCCGTATTCGGTTCTATGTTCAATAACTTATACGTATTAAGACACGACAGTACTGGGAAAACTATCTCCCAAGTAAAAGTACCGTTGTCTTACGCACCCAAGAGAAACTTTATTGCACGTCTTGATGAGATGAAAGCGGGTGAAGATGGAGAACGTAGAGTTGCAATCAAATTACCTCGTATGTCTTTCGAGATTACGAACATGCAATATGATGCAACACGTCAATTACCCAAGACAAATAACATATCTTCGGGAGTGACTGATAGTGTGACTGCAAGACGTAAACTATATACGTCTACTCCGTACACAATCTCGTTTCAGTTGAACATCTATGCAAAGTCACAAGATGATGCATTGCAACTTGTTGAACAGATTCTACCTTTCTTTGCACCACAATATACCTTGACAATCAAACCATTTTCTGATATACCTACACTGACAGAAGACGTACCCGTCACCTTATCTGGTGTTACATTCCAAGATGATTTTGAAGGTGCGGTTGAACAACGTAGGACGATTATATATACATTAGAGTTTGAGATGAAAATATCCTTATATGGCCCTGATTCATCGAAAACTATTATTCGTGATGTACGTAACAATCTATTTAACATGAATGCAGGGTTTGCCGATAGTGACATGTATATAAAAACACTAAAGACTGTACCAAACCCCGTATCAGTAGGTGCGGACAGTGATTACGGGTTTACTGAAACACAATTCGGTCACCCACTTATATTACAGGATAGTTCATAATGGTTGATGAAAAACGAATAAAAGATGATTACGAATACTCTCGTGATACCTACTATGAAATACTAGAGAACGGTAAAGAGAGTATGCAATTAATGATTGAAGTTGCAAGGGAGAGTGAACACCCCCGTGCGTTTGAAGTGTTGTCTGGTATGATGAAAAACATGGCAGATGTGAATGATAAGTTGATGGATTTGAATAAGAAGAACAAAGATATAAATCAGAAAGACGAACCCAAACAAATTGGTGGTACAACTACCAATAACCTGTTCGTAGGAACTACTACAGACTTGCAGCGATTAATACATAATGAAAAACAAGTGGTAATAGATGCAGAACAAGAATCAGAATGAAACTTATCTTGGCAATATAAATGTCAAGCGAGATGGAGTTCAACACAATTTTACCGAAGAAGAAATTAAGGAATACATTAAGTGTTCCCAAGACCCTGTATACTTCTGTAAACAATATCTAAAAGTAATCTCTCTGGATGATGGTCTAGTCCCCTTTGACTTGTATCCATATCAAGAGACGATGTTTGACCACTTCAACAAGAACCGATTCTCTATCGTACTTGCATGTAGACAGTCTGGTAAATCAATTAGTTCTGTAGGATATATCATTTGGTTTGCTTGTTTTCATAGTGAGAAAACCATTGCAGTACTTGCCAACAAAGGTGCAACTGCGAGAGAGATGTTGGGTCGTGTCACACTCATGTTGGAGAACTTACCGTTCTTTCTACAGCCAGGCACTAAGGCACTTAACAAGGGTTCAATAGAATTTAGTAATAATTCCCGTATCATTGCTGCTGCAACATCTGGTAGTTCGATTCGTGGTATGTCCGTTAACCTACTATTCCTAGATGAGTTTGCGTTTGTTGAAAATGCAAATGAGTTCTACACTTCTACCTATCCAGTAATCTCTGCGGGTAAAGACACTAAAGTTATTATAACAAGTACCGCAAATGGTATTGGTAATACGTTCCATAAGATATGGGAAGGTGCAGTTCAGAAAGTAAACGAGTTTGTACCATTTACGGTTAACTGGTGGGACGTGCCAGGCAGAGATGCTGAATGGAAGAGACAGACGATATCAAATACATCTCAGTTACAATTTGACCAAGAGTTCGGTAACACCTTTTATGGAACAGGTGATACACTAATCAATGCCGAGACATTATTAGGATTTAGGGCATCAAACCCTCAAGAAGTCCTTGAAGGGGCTGATTTGTTAATATATGAACGTCCAATCAAAGACCATGAATATATCATGACTGTGGACGTATCAAAGGGAAGAGGTCAGGATTATTCTACGTTTAACGTTATCGACATTAGCACGAGACCATTCAAACAGGTTGCCGTCTATCGCAATAATACTATATCTCCAATACTCTTTCCTAATATTATATATAAGTACGCAACTCTCTACAATGAGTCATATGTTGTTATTGAATCAAATGACCAAGGAACTTTGGTCTGTCAAGGACTATATCAAGACCTAGAGTATGAAAATATCCATATGGAATCTGCGATTAAAGCAGACCGTATTGGTATTGAGATGAATAGAAAGGTTAAAAGATTAGGTTGTTCTTCTGCAAAAGACCTATTAGAAAGTAACAAATTATCAATTGTAGATGAGAATACCATCATGGAAATCTCTACTTTTGTATCAAGAGGACAGTCTTATGAGGCATCCGATGGTAACCATGATGACTTAATGATGAATTTGGTTATGTTTGGATACTTCTGTTCCTCTCAATACTTCATGGATATGACTGACATCAACCTAAAACAGATGATGTTTGCACAGAAAATGAAGGAAATTGAGGATGATGTTCCCCCTGTAGGGTTTATTGATGACGGTCTAGATGAAGTCCGACAGGAAGAAGAACAGAACCAACACGGTTGGCATAGCTATGAAGGCACTGGACTAGGTGTTGAAGAATGGTAAATGTATAAATAAAGGTAAGTGAATATAACCGTATTATGATAACTTATAATTAGAAAAACTAAAGGAAAGAATTATGGCTCTTTTTACACCCTCTGCTTCTCCTGCTGTAACAGTTAAAGAAATTGATTTAACGGGCGTTGTCCCGAACGTTCAAACTTCAACTGGTGCATTCGTGGGGAATTTCGGTTGGGGGCCAGTAGGCGTAGCAACACTAGTTTCAGATGAATCTGGACTTGTTAGCACGTTTTCTGCACCCACTGACGATAATACGGTAGATTTCCACTCTGCTGCTTATTTTTTAAGGTATTCCAATTCATGCTTCATTGTGCGTGAACAGGATAGTGACGGCAAAAACTCCGTTGCGAACAATACCTCATTAGGTTCATTAACTGCACAAACAGTTAATAACTTAGACGCATTCGAAGACCTATCAATTGATAGTTCTGACGGTGCTTTCATTGCCAAATATCCTGGCACCATTGGTAACTCTCTGAAAATCTCCATCGTGGGAACAGACAGTGCTTCTGGTTCAGAAACAAACTTCAATAGTTGGGCATACAAAGACAATTTTGACGGAGCGACTGGCACGTCTGCATTCGTAACCGCACTTGGTGGGTCAAATGACGAAATCCACGTTGCAGTTATTGATGAAGATGGAGAAATTACAGGTAATGCAGGAACAGTTCTTGAAACATTCCCGTACCTATCTGTTGCAAAGAACGCTAAATCTCCAGATGGAAGTTCAAACTACTTCAAAGAAGTATTAAAGCTTAAGTCCAAATGGGTATACGCAGGAGACTTCCACAGGTCTGGTGATTCAGATGGTGTGAATGATTTTGCAGGAGCTCTTTGGGGTTCAACAGCAACTACTGCGGGTCAAGATTTTAAAACTACTCAGAACTACTCAAACACTACAAGTGCTTGGTCATTCAAAAGTGGTAATACTTCTGCTTCATTAGGAACAGACGATTTCCTACGTGGATACGACAAGTTCGAAGATAAAGATAACATCGAAGTAGACTTCCTTATTGCTCCAGAATCGTTGTCAAATACTGCTGCTACTACAATCGTAAATGATTTGGTCGCAATAGCAGGAACAACTAGGAAAGATTGTGTTGCAGTTGCATCACCTTCTCGTAATGCTGTAGTTACTGTAGGCACCAACGTTGGTGTTCTTGCAAATAACAACACATACACGAAGTCTTCCTACTTGGTACAAGACAACAACTATCTGAAAGTATTTGATAAGTATAATGACAAATACATTAAGATTCCTGCCGCATCATCCACTGCGGGTCTCATGGCTGCAACTGACTTAGTCGCTGCACCTTGGTTCTCCCCTGCGGGTTCTAGACGTGGTAGATATCAAGGAATCACAGATATCATATTATCTCCAACTAAAGCGGAAAGAGATGCATTATATAAAGCTGGTATCAACCCAATCGCTAACATTCCTGGCGAAGGCATTATGCTCTTCGGTGACAAAACTAACGAATCAAGACCTTCTGCATTTGACAGAATCAATGTTCGTAGATTGTTCCTTGGAATAGAAAGAGCGATTGCAATAGCAGGACGTAACGTAATGTTTGAATTCAATGACGAGTTTACTCGTGCAGAGTTCGTTAACATTGTTGAACCGTTCTTACGTGAGATTCAAGGTCGAAGAGGTATCACGGATTTCCGTGTTGTCTGTGACGCTACGAATAACACTGCCGCTGTGGTTGACCGTAATGAATTTATCGCTTCAATCTTTATCAAACCCGCCCGTTCTATTAACTTTGTAACATTGAATTTTGTTGCAGTTAGAACTGGTGTTGAGTTTGACGAAGTTGTTGGCACAGTATAAGGGGTAGAAAAAATGGCAATATTAGGCGTAGATGATTTTAAATCGAAACTCAGAGGGGGCGGTGCTCGTCCTAATCTGTTTAAAGCGACTGTCAACTTTCCAGGCTATGCAGGGGGAGATGTAGAACTTACATCCTTCCTTTGTAAGACTGCTCAGTTGCCTTCGTCCATAATGAACGTAATGGAAGTTCCTTTCCGTGGTAGACAGTTAAAGATTGCGGGTGACCGTACTTTTGAACCATGGACAGTAACCATTCTTAATGATACTGATTTCTCAATCCGTAATGCTATGGAGAGATGGATGAATGGTATCAATGCCCATCAAGCTAATACTGGTCTAAGTAATCCTATTGATTACCAAGCAGACCTAGTTATCGAGCAGTTGGACAGAAATGGTGATACTCTCAAAACGTATAACTTCCGTGGTTGTTTTCCAACAAACGTTAGTGCGATTGACGTAAGTTACGAAACTGTAGATACTATCGAAGAATTTACAGTTGAGTTCCAAGTTCAATACTGGGAATCCGACACCACTAGTTAATCTAGTTATATATAAGGGGGTAGGGAATAATCCTTACCCCTTTATTATGAGGAATATAAATGGCAGAACAAGACAATAGTATTCTTAAACTTTTCGGTTTCGAAATCAAGAGACAAGAAAAAGCAGAAAAGGATAAAGAAAAATTAAAGTCAATTGTCGCTCCCACCGATGATGATGGTGCGGGGTATGTTACTGCGTCTGGGTCTCACTATGGTCAATACATTGACATGGAAGGGAGTCAAGCGAAGGACAACCAACAATTAATTATGAAATATCGTGGTGTTGCAACACACCCCGAAGTAGATGCCGCAGTCGAAGATATCGTTAATGAATCAATCGTTGGTTCAGAGATGAATATTTCTTGCGAAATTAATCTGGACAAAGTAGAAGCACCAGACAACATCAAAAAAATGATGACCGAAGAATTCAACAAAGTATATAGTATGTTGAAATTCACTGATTTAGGTCACGACATATTCCGTTCATTCTATATTGATGGTAGAATATATCACCATCTTGTAGTAGATGAATCCCGAATTAAAGAAGGTATTCAAGAGATTAGAACTATTGATGCCGCAAAGATACGTAAAGTAAAAGAAGTAAAACATGAGAAAGACCCTATCACGGGTGCGAAGGTAGTAAAAGAAGTAAAAGAATTCTATATCTTCCAAGAGAAAGCAGGAACTAATCAAGGTGTAAGACTTTCTCCAGACAGTGTTTCATACGTATCAAGTGGTCTATTAGACCCAAGTAAAAAACAGGTTGTGTCCTATCTACATAAGGCATTAAAACCTATTAACCAATTAAGAATGATGGAAGATTCTCTTGTAATCTACCGTCTTGCACGTGCTCCCGAACGTAGAATATTCTATATCGATGTGGGTAACATGCCACGTAATAAATCTGAAGCGTACATGCAAGGTATCATGTCTCGTTACAGAAACAAGATTGTATATGACTCAAGTACTGGTCAACTTAAAGATGACCGTAAACACATGTCTATGTTGGAAGACTTTTGGTTACCACGTAGAGAAGGTGGTCGTGGTACTGAGATTAGTACACTGCCTGGCGGTGAGAACCTTGGACAGATAGATGACATCATCTACTTCCAGAAGAGACTGTATCGTTCATTGAACGTACCAGTCAACCGTCTGGAACAAGAAAACCAATTTAGTTTAGGTAGGTCAACCGAAATCTCTAGGGACGAAGTTAAGTTCCAGAAGTTTATTGACCGTCTACGTAAACGTTTCTCAATGTTGTTTATTGGTATTCTAAAGAAACAACTTGTACTTAAAGGTATTATTACTGAGAGTGATTGGGAAGAGTGGAAGAGTCAGATTACTGTTGACTTCCAAAGAGACAACCACTTTACTGAGTTGAAAGATGCAGAACTGTTACAGAACAGACTACAGACCCTTGACCAAGTATCTCAGTA
>TARA_R110001632_G_scaffold50941_1_pt1 | contig 24721 bp, 27 predicted proteins | sample TARA_R110001632 | Tara Oceans TARA_R110001632 (sample SAMEA4398266) | marine metagenome | biome: Polar Biome; feature: [SRF] surface water layer (ENVO:00010504); material: water (ENVO:00002006), including particulate matter (ENVO:01000060) such as... | depth 5 m
GTGGTTTATAATAAATTAAGCTCTCCTATAGATGGCTATCACGCATCGACTGTTAGCACTAATTTTACTGTAGTAGGAGCTCCTTCAGGATTTACCTGCATAACAGGACTTCCATCATTAAATATATACAAAGAGTTTAAATACGATGCAGGGTTTTCAGCGACAGGAGATTTTCAAAACATAGCCTTGTCATCAGGGGACTTATCTCCAACTTCGCCATCGGGATCTCCGGGAGATTGTGTTATGGTAATACCAAAGACTACTGCTAGTCCTGCGGTTATTAGCTTTGAGATACTAGGACCTTGTACGGGAATTGGATTTGATATAGTGGTAGAGTGCCCTATAATACTTACCTCGTTTGCAGGAGGTTCGGTAGAGCCTACACAAATAGGTGCTTGTGCTCTAGTCCCTCAAGCAGCCGCTTACTATAATATGCCTGTAACTGGGTCATATGGAGTGCCTGCATTGCACGATTGGGTATTTGCTGACTCATACGGAGCTAATATACTTGGGGATGGGTTCTATAGCCTTGCAGGGAATAGATATATGGAAGTAGTAAATGGCGTTATAGTAGACATAAACAATTGTTAAGATAAAATATATGGCAAACACATTAACATACGATGAGGGGGCACAAGGATGGCCGTCTTTCTATTCCTACGACCCTGATTGGATGCTTGGGATGAATAATTACTTCTATACATTTAACGGAGGTAAGCTTTACCGTCATAATACTAACGAGGTCCGTAATAATTTTTATGGGGTTCAGTATAATAGCACAATTCAGTCTGTGTTTAATGATATGCCATTACAGAATAAGCTGTTCAAGACAATAAATCTTGAAGGGGATTCAAGATGGGGAATGTCATTAGCTACTGACATCCAAGACTCAGGAATTATAGATTCTAATTGGTATGAGGAAAAGGAGCAAGTGTTCTATGCGTTTATAAGAAACTCAGGGACAGTCCCTGCAGGGCAAAACGAGTATGCCCTCCGTTCATTGAATGGTATAAGCCAAAGCACTATAGTGACAGCAGGCAGCACCATTGAATTTGGTTTAGATATCAGCTTAGATACAATTATGTCTATAGGAGATATGCTTTACTTCCTTACTCCTTTACCCACAGTTCCCGTTACGTTCACAACCACACCTCAGCTTGCGGGTCAGATAACGGCTATCAATATAGATTTACCGAACGGGATTAATAATATAGTAATAGACACTACGATTGGCGGTACAGTCCCAATTGTAGTGCAAGACGCATTCTTTCTATACATAAAAAATGCAATAGCAGAATCTCACGGGGTATTAGGACATTATTGTGTTTTTGACATAAGTAATAATAATACTGCTAAAATAAATTTGTTTGCAGTTGAGTCGGAGGTTATGAAAAGCTATCCTTAAATTTACTATCTTTGCAATATGGCATTTGATATTAAGCAGCTTGTTGATAGCGACTACGAAAATATCCTTTCACAATGGTGGGAAGATTGGGGATGGGAATCGCCTCAAAAAGACTTCCTTCCTGAAGATGCCACAGGTGGCTTAATGATTCTAGATGGTGACGTACCTGTTTGTGCGGGGTTTATATATACAACTAACTCAGCAGTAGCGTGGGTTGATTGGATTATCTCGAACAAGGAGTATAGGAAAAAGCCACAAAGAGCCGAAGCTATTGGGTTATTAATTGAAACACTAACAAATGTTTGCAAGAAGAATGGGGCTAAATATGTCTACGCATTGATTAAACACAAGAGTTTAATCGAGACATACGAAAAGCTAGGTTATATTGCAGGCGATTCTTACAATAAAGAAATGATAAAATTACTATAATATGGCAGCATTAACAACTATAGCAGCAGGAGTAGCTATTGCAGGAACTGCGGCAACTACAGCTAAATCTTTCTCTGATGCAAAGAAATCAAGAGAGTCTATGCGAGATGCTGAAGCTGAAGCTGAATCAAAAATGAGAGAGGCACGGGCAAGACTTGATGTCAATTTTGCTGATGCATTATCTATAAATAAAGAGCCTTACGAAAGACAGCGTGAAGCTATGTTGGCCGCAGGAGCACAAGCCTTAGAGGCAGGTGTAGAAAGCGAAAGAGGTGGCGCAGCAACTGCGGGTAGAGTATTAGCCGCACAACAAAACGCACAAGGAGATATACGTGACGAGATGAACAGAGACCTATATGACCTTGAAGCCGCTAAGGCTGAAGAGGCATCAAGGCTTAGAGATATTAATGTATCTTTAGACTTAGGTCAGTTAGAAGGGGCACAGATAAAAGCTGCTGAGATGGAGAACCGTGCCAATATACAAACACAGAAAGGTATAGAAGGATCTATAAACGTATTACAAGAAGGTGTTGCGTTGCCTGGGTTGTTTTCAAATACTACTAGGGGGGCTGCCCCTGTTTCAGTAGACACTTCTAGCATACAGGGGGATAACAATCCATTAACACGTATACAGCAAGATTTTAGTACACCTAAATACAACGCGGGGGATGTGTTAAATAATACACCTATAACCCCAAGACAGCGTCAAGCACAAGAAGCTGAGAAGATTAGAAGGTCCTTAAATCCTAACCCTTACCAAACTTCTTTCTATGACCCAAACTACTTCTCTTTTATAAATAACCAAAAATACTAATGGCAGAATATTACAAGTACAAACCTCGCGACCCGCAGGCACAGATCAATTGGGCTGAGGTAGGAAGCAACTTCTCCAACGTATTAAAAGGGGAAGCTGAGTTTAGAGAGAATAAGAAGGCGGCTATTGATGAGGCTACTAGAAATTTTCAAAAGGAACTAAATAATGTTCCTCAAGGGGAGAGTACTACTATAGGGGAGTGGGGTCTTAACTACTCTGCAGACGCTCAGAAGCAAATGCTAATGGTAGAGAAGCTGCTTAAAAGCGGCAAGCTTAAGCCTAGAGACTATACTGTTATGCGACAGAACTTAGTTGACGGGACTGAGGAAGCTTTTAGCTTAATAGAAGATTATCAGGCTGTTTACAAGAAGAAGATGGAGCGATTCCAAAGCGATGATATAGCAAACTCTTCTCAACTTTTGGAGACTTGGCTTATGGAACAGGCTGAGGGATTTGGCAACTTTAGTAAAAGCCAACTTGTTATAAATAACGAGACATCTAAGGTTAGTGCCGCATTTAAAAGACTTAACCCTAAGACAGGCGTGATGGAGATTTCAGGGAACCCTAATGATTTGGTATCTGTAAGCTCATTGAAAGGCCAGATACTAACAGAGTACGATGAGTACGATATGGAAGGGACTACTTCTGAATTTATTGAGAACACAGGAGCTTGGACTAGCATAAGTAAGATTAGAGGCTCTAGGTTGTCTGCGGGTCAGATAATAACAACTATTAGCCCATTTGATAAGAAAATAACAAAAGAGGATAAAAAGCGCTTAGGCTTAACGGACGATGATGCAGAAGCTATTAACTATTATCTTGAAGCAGAAGACGCATATATTGGAGGCGTAATTTCGTCTAATGGCGGTTTAAATACCACCTCTATACTTACTGAAAACGTAGGGAGATTTAAAAAGAAGGACGGGACCTTTGCTAACTATGACTTTACTTACGATGTAGATGAGGCGAAAGCAGACGGAAGCTTAATACTAATGACAAGAGAAGGCGGTGTTAATAGACCTGTTTTTGATGAGAAAATAAATCCCAACGCAAAGAAGCAAGTTGAGACTGCTACTGCGGCTATGCGTAACTCTATGAGAAATAAAGCTAGTCAATCGAAAGAGAATCAAAATGTAAATGATTGGCAGAGACCTACAGCTACTACCGCTAGTTCTATCACTAGGGACCAAAATGAAAAAGACAATCAATCGTTTGTAGGTAACGTGGCAGCACTTTGGTATGGTACTCAGGCTGAGCTTGATACAGCAGCGAATTACTTAGAATCGACTAACGATAATATACAACATATTACTAGGGATAGTGGCGGTGTTATCATCACCTTTAATGACGGGACTACCCCTAAAAGACTACCATTCACACGTGACGATGGTAGTAGAGTACCTCAAGATGAGTTTATAGTTAAAAATGCAAACTACTTCCTACAACAAAAGGATACCATAAAGGATATACCTACCATACTTAGCAGTAGTTCATTGGATTTAACTAGGGACTTCAGTGTAGAGTCCGCTTATACTAAATACGTGGATGAACAATACGCATCTCAAGGAGACGACTATACAAGAGTGGCTTTAAAGAAGGCTGAGGAGAAAGGACTCACCTCAGCTACAGTTTTCAAAGTTGACGATGAGGACGCATCAATAGGATATGTTGAATCATTAATTAATACTTTGCCGGGGTTAAGTGGATACACGGTGACAGAGGGTGGTACTAACCCTGCTACTGACGAGATTATACTTAAATATAAGGGTAAAGAAGTCAAGAGATTTAATTTAGATAAATCATCATCATTCACTGAAGAAAAAGGGGCTGAATATATGAGTTATCTTGTTGAATTATCTAAGAGTAAACAGACCTCAGCTCAATTGAGCGACTACATAGGAAACGATATGTCAGCTCCTACGGTTGTTGATTACGTTCCCACTTACTATAACAAGAACCAAATGACTGCCGAAGAAAAAAAGGAGTATTACCGTAATCTAAAAAAACCAAAAGTACAATAGCAATATGGAAGATGAGTTATTATATATCATAGAGCAGATGGAAGCTGCGGGTGAATCTGAGCAGTTAATATCAGAAGTTGTAAAAGAATGGGAAGCTGAAAATGGAGTAAAAAAAAAAGGTACTTCAGAGCCTGTTGGGGATACCGAGGGCACTACGGATTTTACTACAGAACAAGCTCCGGCAATTCCTTTTTCTGCGGACTCACAGTCAAGTGACCCGATAGCTGATAATGATGTCTCAATAATGAGACAAATGGGCGAACTCCAAAAGGGCAAAGAAAAGATTGAATATAAACAAATTAAAGACGAGGGGCAGCAAGCTGAGGATTTAATTAAACAAGAAAGCAAAATAACCCCTGCACAAAGAAAAGCTATTGATTTATCTTTAAATAGCACATCTGATTTAACAGAGATAGAAAAAACAGAATACGACAGGCTTTATGACAAAGCAGTAGAATCGGGCGATATAGAACGAGGGGTGAATGGAGGTGTAGATGCCTCTACCTTAGGGAAAGTCAAAGAAATAGCAAAAAAAAATGTACTTAATTCCTTTTATGTAGATAAGGCAAAGAAGGAAGATGAATTGCTAATAGAAGAAAACATATATGAGAATAGAGAAGACGTTAGGAATGCGAGAAACGAGCAGATTTCTAAAACATTTTTAAATCCGGGAGATAAACAGGAGTATGACTTATTAGCAGCATTAAAGGCAAGTGAACAAGTACTAAGTATATATAATGACCCAAAAAGTAATAGGTGGATACCTAATTTAGATGAGGCTTTATCTGAAGCTACAAAAGCAAATAAACTAGCAGAAAAAAATCTGTTGGTGTATAGAGAATCTTATCTAAAGCAAAATATAAAAGACATAGATAAAGCAAAATATGAGTTGTCTCAAGATAAAGATAATAAATCATTAAAAGAAAATTTATTAAAAGCAAAAAGTAAATATGCTGCATTTATAAACCCTGTAGAAGAAGCAAAAAAAATATTTACTGAGAATCCAAAGATACAAGAAGAAAAAGGCGATACCAATCTTGAAAAGTTTCTAAACTATTTTGATGGGATTACACTTCAATATAAGGAAGCAACTAAAGGAATGACTGATGCAGAGCTCGCTCTTACTGTTGTCCCTATTGTAGATGAACTTTCAGGGGCAGGTCCGGAGTTCAGAAAGGCTGTACAATTATATAAAGAGATGAAAACATTATCTCCAATTGCTTTGCTTAACAGAAAGGCTTTGTCAGAAGATAATTTCTTTACTCAGTTAAGTAAAAGTCTTCTTTCGGGATTATCTGATGGTACAACATTTACAACGGAACAAGAGGAGTCTAGTATAATATTTGATGCCTTAGCTAAGTCTGAAACTATAAGTAGTGTATCAGAAGATCAAATGAAAGCATTAGAGTCTTCTTTTGATATGACTAGAGGTGAAACTATTGGTTCTACATTAGGAGCAACTCTTTCGATGATGCCGGCCTTTTTTGCTGCAGGAGCAGGGGTAACTAAGCTGAAAAATATAACTAAATTAGGCAAAGCTTTTGATAAGGTAAAAGATATGAACAGGGTTACTAAGCTGCTGCTTGGGGCTACTGAATCAGGAGTTACATATGAAGCTGCTCAACTTTTTGGTGACGAGACTGTAGCTGAGGAGGCTTCTTTTATGGCAGGAGCATTGGGGGAAGTTTTTGTGCAAGGACTATCTGCTGTAGCTAAAAGAAATATATGGATGTCAGCTATGGTAAAAGCATTCGGCAAGAATGCTTCTAGAGCACAAAGGTATATGGCTATTGCAACACAAAGAGGTGGAATGGGCTTTGGTGAGGTTGCTGAGGAGTATGGTAATGAGATAGGTGCTATAATAAATGAATCAGAGGGCAGCTTAAAAAAGGTTAAAGACCTATTCCTAGAACGATTCGGGACACTAGACCAAAACCTTGAGTTTGGTATTATGACATTTGGTATGGGTGTTGCGTTTGGGAGTGCAACTAATGCAGGAAAAGGGTTTGCAAACAGTCACAAAGAATGGCTATCCAACCAATCTGATGAAGTTAAGTCTCAGTTTAATCAACTTGCTAATGAAGTAAGCACTGATATGCAAAAGGTAGTCAAAGAGACTGCTCCTGTAGCTGAACAGGCTTTAGCTGAAGAGGATATAACAAGAGAGGTCAATGAGTATATATCAAAGCAAGCCACTGATGTAGCGGTAGAGGTATTTGGGGACAACTCTTTAGTGGAAGGACTAGAGAAAAGAATTAATAGTGCTGAATCAATTAGTGATACTGATATAGATAAAGGGATAGAAACCATATTCAATGAAATTGACAAGATAGAATCTCTTGACATATCTGAGGACGCAAAGAAACAGATTGCAAACGAGTTATATGAAACAGCAAATAAATTAGAAAGTTATGAATTTAGAACAAAGGTTATTGATAAAAACGCTAACACCGAAACAACAGATTCAGGTAGCGAAAAGGCTAAAAGAGAAGTACCCAAAACAAAAACAAAAGCAAACGTCTCAGGAGTAGATTCAGATGTCATTATAAACAATGATGGGACGGTAGGTATTCAAAGTGAGTCTCAAGGAGGTGTTAAGTCATATAAGACGGTTGGGGTATCTTATTCTGAAGAATATTTATTTGTGGACGACAATGGTGATTTTTCTGCATTAGAGCTTAAGACTGACGATGGCCGGACTATAATAATAAAAGACCCTGAAGTTGGAATCCAATTAGCATTAAATAGAAACTTCGATGAGACTGCTGAGGTATCTACAGATAAAGTACTTGAGGAGATAGCTTACGTAAAAGAAGAACAAGATGCTTCTCCTGTAGCTAAAGTAGAAATAGGGAGTCAAGAAGAAAGGAAGGGAAAGATAAAACCTACAGAAATAGGCTTATATGAAAATGTAGAGAAATCTATTAATGACGGATTGGAAATTTCCGAAAGATTATCTAAGAACGATAATGTTGATATAGCGGATAACAATAAAGAAGATATAAAAAACATCAAGGACAATAGAGAAGATATATCATCTGAAGATATAATTAACGAAATAACATCTAATGAATTTATAGATGAATACGGGGATTGGCAGAAAGCTAAAGACGAGTATGATATTTTACCAACTAATGAAAGGACTAAAGAGAATAGATTGAAAATATTGTTAGAAAACAATATAACAGTAATGACAGATAAGAACATGATGCCAAAAGTCATGTTTCATGGGACAAAAGCAAATAGAGAGCAGTTAAAAAATGGTATTAGAGGTGGTTCTTTTGTTACTGATAATATAGATTACGCAAGTGGACACGGAAGAGTTTTAAAAGGTTTTGTTAAAGTAGAAAACATAACAGAGGATCACTCAGATGACAGTAATGTAAAATTCAATGACGGGTCAAATTACATAGAATATTCAAATGGAGGTGCAGGTATAGTAAAGGATAATAATCAATTTAAAGAAATAAAAAAACCGTCAGCAACCAAGCAGGTGACTGAGACTGCTCCTGTAGCTGAAGAATCTCAAGAGACTTCAACAGAGAAACAAGATGATGCTGCTAATTTAGACCAAGAAATATCGGACCTTAAAAGCCTTATCAACGGAGGTGAAGGCGGGCAATTTCAGCTTGATGGGAGTACCACTAGCTCTAAGAAGAAAAAGAAACTTGTAAAGAGGGCCACTAAGATAATGGAAGAGATCCAACCTGAGCTTAGTGAGAACTCTGTTTTAGTTGAGGATACTAAAGCAAAACCGATTAAAGTTTTAATTAAAGAGAACTCAGCACTTGCCGACAAGGTAAGGAAGATGGGATTGAAAGAGTTGATAGGTAAGAGAGTTAATCTTATGATGGCTGATCAATTAAAGGTAGATAAAAATAGAATGGGCGGACCATTTTTCCCTTTGATGGAAAAGTTGTTTGGGAAGGTAGCTTGGGCATCTATTGGGAGAACTGAAGCAAAGAAAATAGTTCTTGGCTCTATTGGTGCTGACTATAGCGTGGTGTACAATATGTCACCATCTGCATTAGATTCTAACATTGCCGCACTTGAGACTATGTTTGAGAAAATGGAGTCATCTGAAAATACAAACGAGATGTTTGATGAGTTTAAGAAGGGGTTGTTATCTAAAGTTTTTAAGAGTAAGTCAAAACCTAAAAAATCAGTAATTAATAAATTGATTAGTAATGGAGCAACTGAGGCGGAAATTAAAAAGTTCAAAGCTGATTTTTCAAATAAAACTGCTGAAGTCCATAGGATGGCTAATGAGTCAAAAACTGTAAATGAATTTAAGGAGTCCTTTACTGATTTAGATGTAGACACCAGAGCAAAGATATTTTCTTCATCTATCCCTAGTAGAGACGTAAAAGCAGGAACAGCTCTTGGTAAATTATTTGAAGCTGAAGGGGTTAGTGCTGAATCAATTAGGGAGGAGAACATAGAGCAGTTTGTATCAGACCTGCCAATGGGTGCTATAACAATGGTATTAAAAGTAACCGACAAGCAAGGGAATCCTATAACAACAAAAACAGTTGATGAGGCTATTATCAGTCCTGAAGAACAAGAGTCAGAAGGTCTTCCTAAGCACCAAAATTATCCTTGGTACGTTAGAGGTAAGGCCGTTGGGATTATGGAAGAGACAGTCCCGTTTTGGAATCTAAGCTCAAGGTTTATGGATATTATCAATTCTAAGATTGATGGTGTTGTAAGAAAAAAAGTTAGTGAAATTAAAAATAAAGAGGGGGAGGTCACAAGAAAAGCAGGGAGCAGACAAACTAGTTCTGCTGAGGCTAGAGCTGATGAAATGAAAAGAGCAACGGGCTCTTCTAGCGTTAACTTTGAGGTTGAGGAAGCGACTAATACAATATATCAACAGTTCATTAATAAATTGAGTAAAGCATTCCCTAATACGGAAGTTGTTGCTACACAAGAAGAGTTCGATAGCTTAGTAACAGAGTTAAATGCAAAGGAGTTAACTACGAAATCACAAAAAGTATATGGTGCGGTATATAAAGGCAAGCTTTATTTAAACCCTGCTGCACAAAATTATAACACGCCTATCCACGAGTTCGGACACTTATGGTCTAATGCGGCTAAGGCTCTAAAGCCTGAACTATACCAAAAGGGGATAGGACTTGTCAAGGATAGTGACTATGTTGCTGATATAAAAAATAGCAAGGCGTACACGAAAATTGTTAAGAAGATGACTGCTGAAGGAGCGACTGAGGCAGAGATTGAGCAGTATGTTCTTGAGGAAGCACTTGCTACGGCGATTGGAGACCAAGGAGCAGCGTTTGCTAGTGCAGCACAAAAGAAAAACTTTAAAGCTTGGCTTAGTGAGTTGTTTGATTTGGTTAAGAAATTAACCGGGATATCAAATGTTACAAATGAGCAGTTAGAGAATATGAGTCTTGAAGACTTTACTCAAGCAATTGTTGTAGACCTGCTCTCGGAGAATCAGTTGTTTGTTGGAGCAGAAGTAGAGGCATCCTCTCAGCAACTTCAATTAATGACAGACTCAGGGAAGTCAATGCAGAGTATTATAGAGATAGGAAGACAGAACGAGTTCTCTAATGATAGTATAAGGGCGGTGTTAAAGGAGAATGGATTTAAAGAATCTGCAATAAGTAAAGCACTTGAGGTACAGGGCGAGTTAATGCAGACAATACCAAAAGAGTTTAGTAATGTAGAGGATGGCCCTCAGTTATTCATTGAAACAAAAGAGGCCTTAAATAAATCTACTGAAGGGAAATCGAAATCGGTATCAAGTATAAGAAATAAAGGGATAAAGCTTATCAAAGGCAACCCTATATTTAAGGCTCAAGACACAAAAACAAAGACGGGTCTTCTTAACGCCTTTGATAAAACACTTGGTATAAAAACAAAACCAAAAATAGATGCTCAAATCTCTGCTATGAAAGAGAGGCTTAAGGCTGCGAAGGCTGCGAAGGAAACTCTTGCTGACTCACAGAGACGGATGAGAATATTTGTTAGAAAGTCGTTGCCTAAGTCTAAGCTTTACCCTAACTCTAGGGTTAATAAGCTGATAGCTACTGTAAACGAAACTACTGATAAAAATTTCGATAGCCAGTTAGTTAAGGTATTTAAGGTCATTGAGGAACAGAGAACATTTATGAAGAATGAGGTTATTGATAAGATGGCTAATCTTGTAAAGAAGAAATCTCAGGTATCAGTAACTAAGTCTAAGAAGAGAAGGTCTAAAGGACTAGACGCTATAGGCCAATTATATTTTAAACAAGTAAACAAGGTACTATCATTAGCTAAGAAGAACGATGTTGAGGGGTTAGCTAAGTTAGCAAATGTGGATCAAGAAGCCCTTGAGATAGCTTTAGACAAGATTGAATTAGGCGAGTCGCTTACCGCAGATGAAAGAGCAGTAGTAGACCAACAACTAGCTTTTGATACGTTTGGGGATGTAATCAATATGGAGCTAGAGGAGGTTACTGAGTTGTATAATGAGGTCCTATTAAAAAGAAAAGAATCTATAGCTAGATTAAATGAGACTAGGTCTGTAAGGAGAGAGGAGATATCTAACATCAAGGACGATTTCAATGAGGAGATTAGCAAGAACTTCAAGGAGATATACTACGAGGATGGAACTCTTAAAGGGAAAGGTAAATTAGATGCTGATAAGGAGTCAATATACGAATCGTTTAAGGAGAAAGGATTCTTCAAAGGGGTGCAGACTTTTCTTGAAAGATTTAAAGAGCGTAAAAAGTTTACAACGAATGGAATTGTCAAGTTCTTGAGAAATAATCTAACTCACTTTGGTACAATAACTAACCTATTAGATAAAGGGAAAGTCGGAATGTTTACTAAAACTTTTTATGAGAGTCTAAATGTTATGGATGAGAATAGTTTGATAGGGGTATATAAGAAGGAAGCGATTCTCGATGATATGGTTCAGTCACTAAAAGAATCTAAAAAATCGTGGAGGGAATGGAGAAATAGTTTAGGTTCAGATACTCTAAAAATTTCAAAAATAATTGAAGGGGATAATACTTATGAAAGGAGTTATAACTCTGACCAAGCTATGAGAATATATGCACTAGCTCAAAATGATGATCAGAGACGTATCCTATTGAGCCAAGGAATCACAGAGACTGAGTTGAATAGAATTAAGACGTTCATTGGGGAGGACGGGATCAAGATGGCTGATATGATGGTTGATTACTTAAGTAACACATACTTTGATGAAACCAATAATATATATTCACAAGCTAACGACGTAAGCCTAGCTAAAATTTCTAATTATTTCCCCACCAAGCACGTAAATAAAGGCTCAGTTAAGGTAGCTGATATGGAAAGCGGGAATTTTAAAGATGTTTTTACTGCAGAAAATGCTCCTGCCACTAAGGAGAGAACTGACAACAAAGGCAATATTGATTTAGGATATAGTTTTTCGGAAGAGGTTGAGAGCCACATAGCTAGTATGGAAAGGTATAAGGCCTATGCCCTTGAGGTTAAGCAAATGAATGAGGTTCTTAAGTCCCCGGAGATACAGACAATACTTGAAGTAACGGGGCTTAAGGAGTTATTTAACAAAAGTCTAAATTACGCTATAAACCCTGAAGCAGGCCCAAAAGTAACTAAGGATGCTGTAAGTTGGTTCCAGAGTAAATATACAGGATTTGCACTCGCATTCAAATCTATTCAGGTGCTCAAGCAAGCTACCTCTTTTATCCAAGCATTTGAGGGTTACTCCTATAGAGGGGAAGGTAAGAACAATTTATTAGTTGATTTACCAATGTTTACAATAGATATGGCTAAAGTTCTACTTACGCTACCGAAGCAAATAAAAGAATCCGCAGAGATATCTGCTACATTTAAGGATCGTATACGTAAGTCTTTTTCAGGAGATATATCGGGGCTAGTCTCAGGTGGGCGTACATATAAAAAATTACGTAATCAAGGCACTAAGTCGGGAGCGTTTGTAAGAGGGTTTAAGGCTGCGGGTGGTCTCCCTACAGCTATAGGTGACACACTAGGAGTCATTGGGTACAAGGCTGCTTATAATAGGAATATTGCTAACGGTATGTCTAAAGCTCAGGCACTAAAAGAGTTTAACGATTACAACTCTACTCAGCAAACAAAAAGAGCTACAGAGAAGATTGGTCTACAGAGAAACACAAACTTTGGGGCTAGATTCTTCTCTATGTTCGGGAGCTCGGTTTACCTGCAAATGAATAAGGTAGCTATAAGTATGAACAATATGGTTAACGATGCTAAGCGTGGAGATGTGCCAAAGGGTAAGGACGTAAGAGCGTTTGCCTTGAATGCTGCCGTGGCTAACGTGTTGTTTACTACTGCTGCTTATTCAGCCTCGTTAATCAAAGGAGATGCAGAGGATAAGGAGGAAGCTTACAAGGCGATACGAAATGCCGCGTTGGGATTGAATCTTTTGTTCCAAATCCCTTTAATGGGCAGTGCTTTAGAGAGTGCGTTCAATTCAGCTACAGGGAGTAGAAGACCTGTAAGTGATGGGGTTAATCCGTTTGTTAGTATTTACAGGAAAATAATGAAGAGCTCTGACGAATTAAATGACGGGAAGGTTATTAAGGCTGCACAACCTCTGCTAGAGATTGCTATAGGTGCTCAGGTGGATGCCCCAATAGCATTATTTAAAATGTTCGGGGGGGATGTTACTGACGAAAACTTCTACGACTTGACAGGAATAAGTGCGTCATACAGACCGGGATATGGCAGAAGAGATAGTGCAGAGCCTAAAGTAGTATTCGGTGGTATAACTAAGGCTCAGATGAAAAAATATAATCCCAAAAAATATGAGGCACAATACGGAGAACGTGACAGAAGGGAAAAAAAGAGAAAGCTACGAATTAAGAATAATGGAGGTGCTGCTAGAGCTAAGCGACAAGAGAAAATAAATCGCAGACGTTTTAGTAGGTAATAAACTTTAAGATGTTATAGCCCCATTTTTACATTAAAGGCTACTGATCCCCCAAGTATTATACCGACACCTACAGCCTCTTTCTTACCCCCTTGCATATAGCCCATAGCATATGACTTACTATCTATTCCGCAGCCTACTTGCATTCCAAACAAGGCTGAGTACTTGCCAAAAAACCACTCGGTATACATCTGAGTATGGAAGTGACCACTTACCGTAGAAACCATATCCCGCTTAGCAGCCGTTTTAGCGGCACTACTCTTGTCCCCGTGTACATAACGCACCCCGTCTATATAAACGTCCGTTACAAACCTCCAATGGGGTGTCTCTAGAACATCTGAGAACTCCTTAATCCATTTGCTTGGGATATTAGACGATTGGGCCTTACGCATTATAATCCTATCGTGGTTTCCAAGAGTGATGTCTGCGTCAGGGAATGCTTTATACCACTTCGCTATTTTAGTAATAGCCAAGTCTAGCTCGTCACCACCGCCCATACCGTCAGCATCTGTTTCGTGGAAACTTGAAAAATGAGAGTCAACGACATCCCCGATAAAAACCACCTTGTTGCAATTGTAGTTAGCGTACTGCTCTTGGCAAAACTCTAAGTACCCATCTAAACAGAAGGGCTCGTGCAAATCTCCTATGCATAAGACTCTGCTCTCTTCCTTAGTAATGTTCTTGAATGCTTTCAATTTATTACCGTGTAGTCTTGGCCTAACGTCTTTAGATTTCATCTTGTATTGAGTGTTGTATATCCTTTAGTTGAGATATTAAGTTAGGTATAATGACTTTAAGTTCTTCAAACTCCCTGTCTACTAAGCACTCGTATATGTCTGAAGTACCATCGTAGATGTCATCCATCAAGCTGTTTATGTGTACTAACCTTTCTTTATCATAAGCTGATGGCTTCATATTATTCTCTGTTAGTTTTCAAAAATAGATGTTTAGGATTAATTATCCAAGTTTTACCTCGTCAATTACTTTGCTCCAATAGTTTACCATAGCATCGTGTCTATCTTTTAGCTCATCGTGTTCATAGAAGGCCGCAGCCGCAGCGTTAGCCTTCCCTTCGCAAAACTGAACAACCCTATTGAAAGAGCTCCTTGTCTTAGGACTCATAGGATCATCAATTTCATCCATTAATGCTGGCAGCATTAATGTCATTAGGTATATTTTTAATTCAGGACTCATAATTTATTACCTATAAATGACAATAATTGATTGTATTCCTTATTAAATCTCTTGTCAGTTTCGTTAAGGTTGTTCACATTAGTGTTCCCGTGGATGATAGTACTATGGTCTCTTCCACCTAAAAAAGATCCTATATTCTTTAAGTTAGTGTTAGGTATATTGTCTAGAGCTATCCTTCCAAACACTTGTCTGCAAATTACAAAATCTCTTTTCCTTACCTTAGACAGTATATTTTTTTCGGATACGCCATAAAAAGTAGATATAAACCTAAGTAATTTCTCGTAAGTCAACCCTTCTTTTTTTACCTTTCTTTTAGATTGGTGTACTCCTAATTGCTCAACACCTAGGGCTGCTATGTAAGATGGCTTCTCTGATACCACAAAATACTTGTAGACAGGGAATTCTTTATTTGTCCCTACCTCCTTTTTTTCTATCTGCCCTTTAGAAATCAATTCATATATTTTTTTTCTGCTGCCAAGTATGTTGCGTTCATTACACACCCTCACAATAACATCAAGGCTTGAGTACCCTTTTCTTAATATCCCTCTAATTACATTGTAGTCTTGATAGATTGTTTTTACGTCTTTTACTAATTCCATTTTATTTTATTTGTTTTAAATTGTTTTACCTTCTAGTATTGCATCTAGGTATTCGTCTACCTCTACAAAAAATATATCTACGATGAGTAACACCTCATCTTCCTCTTTTAAGTATTCTATTAAGTAGTATATACTCTCCTCTTTTATAACTCCGTACACCGCCTGAGTCCATCCAAAGCCAACGGGCAAATCGAAAGAGCTCTTGGCTATGTCGTAAATTATCTCAGTCTGAGATTCAAAAGAAAGTTCTATAATCTTATTAGCAAACTTCTCTTCTACCTCAAAAATGTTATCCTCTATATACTTCTGTCCTAAATCCATATTTTTCTAACTCCTTTAATCTGTACTCCTGTAGCTTAGACAACCTTCCTTTAGGTGTTTTCACCTCACTAAAAATAACAGGCACATTGGGAGGGATAGCTATAATGTCGGGGATGCCATTCTTATTAGTCTTCACTAACTTAAGAACGTAGTAACCCTCAGCCTCTAACTGCTTAATCCTTTTGCTCTGTATCTGCTGCTCGGTCATTTACTTTTATTATAATCCGCTAGGGCTTTATTGAGCCTAGTGGTTTCTTTTGTTCGTATAGTATAGGCTGCGACAATAAATTCACGATTCAACTTTTTTTTTATAGTTTCTTCCCCCAAATGTTTAGCAATGTCTCTTAATGCTATTTTTGATGATGTAGCTGTCATATCGTATGTTTTTTTTAATTTAATATTACAAATCTAACAAATCTCTTTTGAAATGTGTTGTTGTATAGTTTTTTTTGGCAGATACAGCCCTGTATATCTTATCTTCTATGCCGCCCTCAGCAAACACCCAATATACATCGCTCTTTAATCTCCCCTTAGTTGTCATCCTATCTCTGCTCTGCCAATAGCTAGTAGCACTAAAATCAATGTTATAATACACCAAGCACTCAGCTTCCTTTAAGGATATCCCCTCTCGTCCTGAGACAATCTGAAGAGCTATACTTTTATTGGTGCTACTAAACTCTTTCAACTCTGTGCATATGTCATCACCATAAACTTGCTTAAGTGCGTTTAGTTCCTCCTTAAACTTATAGAAGATCCCAATTTTTGAATCCCCAAAATTATCGTGGATAAACATCGCCTTACTCAAGTCGATAATAGTTGACTCCCCCGACTCAAACTTAATAGTCCCTGAGTATAGTTGGTGCAACTTCATCATTAGCTTTACAGGGGTGTCAGCTAATATGGTTTCGTTATTCCCTTCTATCACCAAGTCTTTCTTTAGTTTCTTAGCCAATTTATAGGTCATCTCTGACATAGGTACGTGCAGTATGTGCTCAGATATCTTAGCATCGAACCCCGCCTCTTCTTGAGAGTAGCTTATGGTATGTGGCTTCATATCTTCAATTATTTTATCAAGACCCTTAGTGTAATCCTTAATCATCATCCCGTTTATTTTACGCTCGGTAACGTTTGCGTAATCATCACAGAACCTATAAAAGTTCTTATATGCTATGAAAGGATTCTTTTTTATACCATACACCTGATGGTACATCTGACTATACGACTCAGGGGTTGGTGTTCCTGAGAGTAATATAACATATGGGTTGTAAGATTTTATAATCTCCCTCACTTGCTTTGCTCTATTGCTTGGCTTTGGGAACGCTCCCATACTATGGGCCTCATCAAGTATAAGCATATCGTACTGCTCAGGAGACTCAACCTTGTGCAGAGACTCGTAATTGGTCACGGTAATCTTATAGCTAGGCATAAGTAACCCAAAGTCAGCCTCTATACTGCTGATTGCTTTTTTCTTTGTAAGGAACAAGACATTAGAGCACCCCATCAGATCCGCTGCGTTTAAACTTGTTAGCGTCTTGCCTGTCCTCACCTCCATAGCGAGATATACAAACCTATCCTTAGATAAGTTAACACAAGCATCCTCGCTTATTTGTTTCTGATAGTCTCTTAATTCTATTTTTGATTCCATTTTGTCTTTATAGTAAATTACACTTCTATTTATTTTTTCTATGGTTTTCTCGTCAGTGTAGTACTTATTCTTCTTAACAACACTAACGTTATTCCCTCGGCCAAACTTTACATCAACGGTCTTATTTACAATCCCTGCCATAAGAGAGCATCTTTCAAGCATCATCTTATTTGTAAGCCCTGACTTTTTCTTTATAATATCACCTCTCATACCGATTAAAATATATGTGATTGGCTTGGTGATATTCTTGGCCTGATTCTTATCCATCTCCCCGCTATCTCTCTACCCTCTTCAGGCTGCTGACCCGTTGTAAATATTGCGTAAGCTACAAGCCACTTATAAAAACGTGTCCTTGAAATACCTCTCTTCCCCCTAGGCCCGTAGTCAGGGTACTCCCCAATAAAGTCTAAGTATAAATGCTGCTTCAAAAGCTTAGCGTTTATCGTAAGTGACGCTTGAGACTCTTGTCCCTCAATAAGACCACACCACTCAATAAAGTCGTGGGATGTCTCCGCAGATAGCTGACGAATATTAAGGTTAACAAACTTGCTGCTGACTAAACTCGTATTAAGATATACCATTAGGCAGTTAATCATGTAGTTGTCAAACCCACACCACTCATCGTCATCCCAATCAGCAAAGAAGTGTTTACCAAACTCATCTATAGGAGTATGGTTCTTATTATAATGCTGATGAAATTCTATCTCCCACTTCCTACGTGCAAACGAATTACCCGTTCCTTTTATAGCGTAGTTGGTAGTGATTGCAATCTTAGGACTCTTACTAAACGGTATAGTTATTGCGTCCTTATTCTTCTTCTCTAAGGTCATACCTTCAGTTACCACACTAAACAATCTCTCGAAGTCAAAATGCTTTTTAACGTCATCAAAAACTAATATCTGAGAGTCTGCCGATACGGTTTGATATGGGAATGATTTCTCAAAAGCAAACTGCTTCCCATCTATAACGACCACCTTCTTCATCTGAGATAGTGCGTTCATAAATAAACCTTTACCCGTGCCGCCTTCAGGGTTATCTGATATAACCTCATCGTTTAGTATAACTGCAGGACAGTAAGAGAGGTTCTTATAGCCGTGCATCATAAACCCAATAGTAGATTCCATTGTATCAATACGGGCCGGGTCGTCCCCGCTAACCCTTGATATGAATGTGCCATACATACTATCATCATATGAACACAACTTAAACTTTCTGTTTATCACGTGGTCCTTCCATACGTATCCCCCAAGGTCTAAGTAATCTATAGACTCTATTCCCGTCTTGGTTATCTTAACCGCACAATTCTTGTAGTACAAGTAAGACGCGTCTTTAGTGTCTGAGATGAAGTATATATCGATCGTGCTAAGTAACGTAAGGAACTCCTCCCTAAAGTACCTTACGTTGTCCGCGAAGTAGTTGTATATGCTTAAGTCATCTAACTCTATTAAGTGCCCAAGTATAAAGTCTTTTATCTCTTTATCACTTGTGTGGTCTATGAGGTTATTAGTAACCTTGACAAACACATAATTCTTACTCCCCTCAGGGCAGTACTTGTAGAAGCCATTGTCCTCTAAAAATTGTTTAAATAGTACGTGTACTATCTTTATAACACCCTTATCACTCTTGCTCCAAAAGTTTAGCACAGAGTCCTCTTGCTCCGCACGATTAATTACCGCATCAATAGTATCGCTATCTAAGCTTGTTTCCTGAAGCTGATAGCGAATCTCCTTTTTTGACACCCCCCTCCTTAACTTTGCTTTTATTTGGTTAATCTTATCATCATCTTCGTAGTACTTTGTGCCAAAATTCTGAGTGTATGAATAAGCAGATTGTATTGTTCTTTCTATCTCATTACTTGTAAACTCATCAGAAGCGTATCTGTTTAGAACGTATCCTGAAAGAGATTTGTTTATGCCATAATCATTGAATGCCATAGCTAACACAAATGCGTTGTTATTCCTTTGACCCTGAACCATTGGATACTTCTTCTCCCACCACTTACAAAGTATCTCAACTATCTTGTTCTCATCTGTTATTGGTATGCTTGGTGAGTCTGTTTTAGAATCTAACTGCACGTACTCAAATTCCTCTATCTTATCCCACAGAGAAGAGTTCTCGTTGGAATAAATCAGTGGATCATAAGACTCGTAACATACTCGCGATACATTACTACACATCTTATCGAAGTAGCTTGAGTCGAAGTGTGTGTTAAGTGAGTTGAAGTAGTTCTTATGGTTCTCTATTTCTTCAGGTATCTTAACCAATACCTTAAGTCCATTGCCTGAAGGAGATATGAATACTGAGTATACGTACTTATCTTTAGTTAGCTTCTCTTTATGCTCTAATAACTCCTTTGTTTTAGGATATCCATCAAAGTCTAAGCAAATAAGACCACTATGCCCCATAATAGATGAGTCATTTCTTTTATTAAATAAACCGCTAAAGCAAATAGCAGGTAGTTTTTTCTTTAATTGGTTTCTATCAGACTTGTTAGTCTCCTTACGTATCTTCTTTACTAAGTCTTTTGTTGCTCCATCCTTTATACGTGAAAGAACAACCTGAACCTCACGGTGGAAAGGAGTTTCTGTCTCCTGAATGTTTTTGAATATTGTAACTATTGCCATACTATGTCGGTTTTATGTCGGTTTATGTTGATTTTAATTTTATAACTTGTTGATTGTCAGTATAGATGTCGATAATGTCGATTATTTCCTTGTAATGTATAAGAGAAAATAAATATATAAAACTCTATAGTAGTAATAGAGCGATAATTATCTGCTTTTTCGGCACATATATAGGTAAAAAAATGGGGCCGAATTAGACCCCATTTAAAAAGTATGCAAATATATGTTTAGAAAGGTAGCCCCTCACCCTCTGCAGGTATTGAAGATGGTATAGCATCTTTAGTTGGCTTTTGTGTAGCTTCCCAAGTATCCAACTCCATATAGTACTTCCCACTCTGAGATAGCTTAATGTCAAGGTTGACCCAACCATTCTTAACGTTAGCCATTAAGAAAGCAATTGCTTCATCTACTTTGATTGATTGTCTCCCGATTACAAATTCAGGAGCATTTTCTCTTCTCTTAAATGAGAATCCTTCTGCGAAAATTTTTTCTGTGTTCATTATTATTTTTTTTATTGTCCCAATTATTAAAGGTGCTGACGATTGGGAAGTACGTCAGCCCCTATATTTAAAATTGTATTGATGCCTCTGTCTCTATTATTTTCTCTAACAACTCATCAGCTAACTGCATTGCAGTCACAGATGCATCTGCTATGGTCATAATTTTTGGCTTTGCCTTAGTCCCTAAGTTAATCTCACTATCTAATGTTAGTGTCTTTATGAATGGCTTAGGGGCTTCAGGCCTGTAAGCTAAGAAATGTAGCTTCTTTAACGTTGGGTTAACTGTGAATGCGTGTAGGCACTGATGGATATGCTCCAAAGGTATCTCATCTGTTATTAAAATCTCGTAATGCTTTTTCGTCCCTAAGCACTTAATCTCACACTGCTCAGTGTAGTCTGATGTTATGCCATCAGGAGACATCCCTATAAGCTCATTGTCTTCGCTCTGTAGCCATCCTGACTCAATGAACTCAACACCTAAGTAGTCAGCTAAGTATGCCCTTGCTAATGGCTCTAAGTCATTCCCTCTACGCATAGCATCACTTTGGAAGCCTTCCTCTGTGTGTACGTATGTCTCACAACGCTGAGATAATATGTCTATGAGAAGGGTATCTGACTTAACGAATAAGCCTTTAGATAAGGTTCCCCCAATCTTACCCCACTTCATATTAAACCATTCCTCAGACTTCTGTTCAAAGTTAGGATAACTTATCATTTTGATTTTATTAATTTAGTTAACGTTACCTTAAGAGCATCTGTTATAGTGTACTTAGTACCTAACGCTGCCATTATCTTATCTACACCTTGAGCCTTGTTCGCATTGATGTAGCTTACAACCTTAACCCAATTGGCATCGTCTTTTTTTAATGCCACGAACGAAGGCTTCTTAGATACTTGTTCTACTAGAGTCTCAGTCTCAGGGAGGTCTTCACCTGCATAGATGTATATCCCTAGACCAAACATAGCTAAGTTTTTAACCAAGCATCTCATAATTGTTTTGTTAATGTCAAACGTAGTAGCTGCTGCCACATCCTTGTCACCGTACTTTGTCTTGTGCTTATAAGATACCTTCTTCATTGACTTGTTAGCCCCATCCATTACGGGTAACCACATCCCTAATGTCTCTCCATCAATGGTAACCGATGTGTGACACATAAATCCGAGATACTCGTCATACTCTGTCTCCCCAATTAAGTAAGTCGCATCAGGACACGTTTTCTTTACCTCGCTCCAAGCCCAAGCCCACGAAAGGTAAGTCAGATTGTTTTTCTTCTCCACTTTGGAGTTTACATTGATAGCTGATAGCTTTTCAAATGTTGTTTGATTTGTTTTTGTCATTTTATTTGTTGTTTAATTTGTTTAATTTAACCGATACCTCTGAGTATTTTTTCAATACAATATCGCGATTTATTTTTAGGCCATTTATTTTAGAGTTGCTGCCACCTAAATCTAACTCATCTCTTATCTTGTCTTCAATCAGGTCGAGTTTTTTTTTGTATGACGATAACGAAATAACGTACACCCCATATCTCCATCCATTCTCAGTAAACAAAGCAACGTCACTGTCTGTCAGTTTGCTATAATAGTTCCCACCTATATTGGTGTTAAGAATTATAACCTCAGCCGTTTCTAGATCGCTTATTATCTTAACCCCATACATTAACCTCGCTTCGTATCCCTCACCATCAAAATTCGCTGCGTAAGCATCTTGCTTTGATTGATTGAAGATGTCATTCATGTTATATCTCATTTTTAATTTTTTTTACCGCACTAATATAGTCTTGGTCTTTCTTAAGTTTACCCTCAACTACTTTTATGCCGTGAATTATTGATGAATGATTAATGTCGTACCCATTGTCCGACATATACTCTTGTATATATACCTTTGACATTGGCCTAACAAAACATAGGTAGTATAGCAGATGTCTTGCATCAGCAATGTCTCTACGCTTGTCTTTAGTGAATATTGAGGATGGGTCTATAGCGAATTGCTTAGAAACCTCTATCACGTATTTTTCAAATATTTTCTTTTTCATTTATTTATTATTGCACGAAGGTCGTGATTTATTTAGACAGTTTCAAACTTTATTACTGTTATATCTCGCTCGATGTTATCGAGCATTTTCTTCATTCGGTCTATTTTGCCTGTGAGATTCCACTGAGGGCCTAGCGACTCTAACTCCTTTCTCAATTCAATTATCTCATCCATTATGATAGTATCTTTCTAATTGCTTTAGGGCTAAGGTTATCACACGCACACACATCCTCTAAGTACCTATCTAAGATGTTCCTATCACTCTTAGCCGTTTTTAAGAAGACAGCCCTATTCTTTATTTGCTTTCTTTTTAAAGATAGCTCTTTTTTCTTGCTGAGTACCTTAGTACACACTATTTCTATTCTTGTTGATATATTCATTTTATAATTGTTTTTTGACTTTATTCCAATATTTTAATGTGCTTCTCTTCTTGTATCCATTCCACCCCCCATTCCAATTCCTTGCTAAAATCTCATTGGTAGCATTCTCTGTGTGCCATCGGATTACATTGAACATCTCTATGCTCCTTGCCTTACTCCATCTATCATCCAAGGTGAAGTCATTAGCCCCTATCAGTCTATTGACTTCGCGAACCATTATGGGACGTATTTGTAGGCAGCCTACTGCGTCCTCCCTTAAGTTGTGGGCTAACGTGTCTCCTCTGCTTTCTACGTGCATTATTGCCTCTATCAGCGAGTCCTTTTTGACCTCCGTGATACTTTTTTTAGGCTGAGTACTATCATCGTATGACTTAGTCTCTACCTTATGACTTACAATAGTCATTAGCACTATCATTATGTTGAGCAGTACTAAGCCTGCCAACAGAAGTATCTGTGTTTGTAACCTCATAGCCCTAATGTCCCCCCATCAATGGTATATAGCTTCTCTAATACCTCTTTTAACTCGGCTATCCTATTGGTATGGTACAGACCATAGTCCATATTATCATCCTTTGCATATTCTTTTCGTAGGTTTAGTTCGTGGATCTTGTCCCTTACAAGAACCCTAAGAGTTAGTTCGTCGTAATAATTAAGTTTGTTTTTCATTTTTTCTTTTGTTTATTGTTCTTCCTTGTTTAATAATTTCGTCTGCATCAATTATGCAGAGGTTGTAGTACTCAGCAAACCTCTCCATACTTAAAAAGTTGTTGAAGTAGTCTAGGTACATAGTCTCAATTTGAGTGCTTGTATAATTCTCCATATTGTGCAAATTTAGTTTAATTTAAGTACAAATTCTATGTTTTTAAAAAAGCTATCTCTAAGGCAGTTAGCTCAAAGTAATCAAAACACAATATCGGGGTTTTATCCCCGACATAACTGCCACTCACATTGAAATTAAAATACTCCATAGCCTCGTCTTCTGACATATACATCATAAGTATATCTATGCATTTTGAAACGGAGTAGATTAATCTCATCGTGCTTTCATCAACGCCTATGATTGCGTCATCAAAGCCTTTTGCTTTTAAAAAAGTTACATCGTATTGTTCTGCAATTACTTCTCTCGTTGGGTTATCCAATAGTTGCTGCAACCGTTGGATTTCTAACTTGGATGCACCCATTATCTTTGCATCCAATAGTTTTTTTATAATTGATTTCATATTAATACCCTCGCAAATCTACAAATTCCGTCCAAGATTTGGCACCCGCATTATTAAAACTCATGAACATATGTCTATTCATATCCTCTATATAAAAATCAGGATGTGCAACTATTATATTTCTTAACCTAGAGCCACACGAGTACGAGTTGATTAATGTATCCCACGTTGTTTTTTCGGCCTCTGTAATTTCGGCTATTTTAAAAGCTACCTGCTTGTGATATTGTTCAACAATATCTAATGCCTTGTTGTATTTTTTTCTTTTAATTTTCATTTTAATATATCTTTCATTCTTACGTATACGTATCCCTCGTGGGTTATCTTCTCTGAGTTGCTCCACCATTCATTGTTTGTATGCTTAGGCATATGACCGCCTTCTATTACTAAAGTTCTGTCATTGGCTATGTAGAAGTTGATCTCTTCTATTGTGTCTGCAAGTGACTCTGTATCTGTATGTGCATCATACATGAATACATCTTCCTTCTCATAAATTAAGTGTGCGATGTCTGATACATCAATAAATATAAAATTGTCTTTTGTTACTATTAGTCTGTTTTTCATAATTTTATCCGAATGTTACCTCTCCCATTACAAGTACTTGAAAT
>TARA_R110001632_G_scaffold67594_4_pt1 | contig 24713 bp, 18 predicted proteins | sample TARA_R110001632 | Tara Oceans TARA_R110001632 (sample SAMEA4398266) | marine metagenome | biome: Polar Biome; feature: [SRF] surface water layer (ENVO:00010504); material: water (ENVO:00002006), including particulate matter (ENVO:01000060) such as... | depth 5 m
AGATCCAATTGAATCCCATAGAAATAATAAATCATATGGTAAATTTCCTTGTTTCTGCTCATCAATTAAATCTAATATAAATCCAGCTACATCCTCAATAGAATTGATGGTTTCTCTATCTACATAAATAAAATTACCTTCAAAATTAGTAACTTCACCTGTTTCTTTATCAATTACTTCATTAACTTCCATTCCCATCATTTTAGCATGATCCCAAGACCATTTCATTTCGGTAATGATAAAAACCGGTAGTATAGCTCGTTTTTGAGCTTCAACAGCTGCTTCTAAAAGTGCTGTTGTTTTACCTGTATCCGAGTGACCCCTAAGGAGCACAATATGCCCCATAGGAATACCTGGAATTGATGTAACATCTTGAAAAGCGGGTGATAAAGGAATCCACTCTTGGTCTTTAAATTTAATGTTTTGCTTTAAACCTTTTTTCTCTTTAAATGCATCTAAGTTGAAGTTTTTTCTAACTTCTGCAGAGACTGCCTCCGTGAGAGATTTACTTTTTCTACCTCTAGCCATGTTTTTTATTTATTAAAATGGTAAGTCATCACTCTCTTCTTTCTTATCAGAGAATAAATCATCGAATTTTTGTTCTTTAGATTGTTTTGAAGTATCTATTGAATAATTAGCTGATGTTTTTTTATCAGAATCAAATGCAACTGCAGGTTCTGAAATGATTTCACCTTCTTTTTCCTGATCTTCAGGAGCTAACCACTCTTGTAATCCAGCTTTAACCTCATCAAAAGTATACTTTTTAAAGATACCCATTGGATCTGGTTGATTATCTAAAATACTTTGCACAAGCCCTGAGTCATTAGATATTGGGGATGTTTTTAGTGATGGTCCAATAGTAGTTTTATTATAAGGAGTTCCTGTTACTTCAGGCCCTACAGTAGTTAATTTAATATCCCTACCTTCAGCCATATCAGTATAGTCACCTATTTCATCATCAGAAGCCATATTTAAAAATTCTTGGTATACTTCTTTACCAAACTGCCATAGTTTAACACCCTCAGATTCCATTCCTCTTACAATAACAGGAGCAAAAATACGAGTTTTAGCATCTAACTTTTTAGCTAATCTCCAATTTTCTTTATCTCCACTTTGACGTAATTGTTTAGTGAATTCTTGAATTGGATCTTTTTCTTTCCAATTTTGAGGAGATGCCATTACTCTTGGTCCTATACCATAATAAAATAACATTTCTGTAAAAGGGAATGATTTATTGTACTTATTAGGTACAACTCTTACGACTTGTTTACCAACTGAGGGTTTCCAAAATAGGTTTTTTCCTCCACCTCCGGAGTTACTTGATTGCTTGTTCATTTTTTCCAAGCGTTGTTTGATTACATTTAAATCCATATAAATAACTTTTTTTAGTTTATAACGTTTATTAATACCTACAATATACGAACTTAGATTGGGGCAACCAACCTATAGTTCAATAATTTTGTGAATTTTTGTTTTTAGTTGTTTTAACTCATCATGTTGAGTTAGTAAGACAGTATTTCTGTAATGCTGCCACTCAATAGGGAATTTAGTATCAACTACACCACCATTTAACTTTTTAATTAATTCATTTAAAGCATTAATGGTATACAGTGTATTTGATTCTTTTTTTCTGTGGACCAGGATTGTATTTTCTGGGAGTGAGTTTACATTAGGAGAATCGATGTTATAAGTACATACATACTCTTCATTACTTTTAATATATAATACAAAAATTTTATTGTATAATATATCATATTTAGATTGTATACTTTTCAGTAACTCATCCAAATCTTCTAATGTGGTAAAGGTGCAAAATAGCTTATTGTTCAAATCTGCAATATTTAATTTAGTAAACTCGTGAAAATCGTCTACTTTATACATATTAACAGATTTATTTAAATCGGGTCTATCTAAAATTGTATGTCTTTCCATAACTTGTTTTTGTTTTTAGTTTATAATTCTTAAATAGACTAATTATTTTTTCATATAATTCTTTTTCTTCTTCATCAAAATCAAAAAGAAAGCTATCGTAAGTGTATAATATTAATTTTGTTTTATAGCCTTTCAGCATTTTTATTATTTCCCATAATATACAAACATTATATGACGTCTCCAAGTTTTGTAATAAATAATTTAATAATTTTTGTGGTTTCATATCATTAAGTTTATCTTTATAAAATTTGTGTTTAGAAATAGGACATTCAATAAAGCCTTCATTTTGAAACTTAGCCCACATATCGTCAGTATATACTTGGACTTTTTTAAAGAACTCTAAGTCTTTATATTTTTCAAATACTCCCCCATACAATTGTTTAAATGTCAGTTCCTTTGCTTTTTTATACTCAACTCCATACATTTCAGCAAATCTTTCATGTATATCACCTTCCCCAAAATCATAGCCAATTAATTTTGCTAATAAAGTTGGATGGTAAGCTCCTATATCAATTTCAATAAGATTATTGTTTTTGGGGATGAAAGAATTTCTACAACCATTATCTTTATTTAAAGCAGCATAATTTACTCCTTTAAATTTATTTGAAGGTCTAGTTGTTAGGGTTTTGAAGTTGTATTGGGTGTAGACTGTACTGCTACTTTCATCATAAAAGTGCGATTTGAATTCTTCTCTATTAATGTATATTCCACTTCGCTCCAAGGCGTTGAACACCATTGTGGCTTTGTTGTTGTAAAAGTCATTGACTGGTTCATTTATTTTGTCTTTTAAATTATTATATGTGTTTTCACAATACTCATAATGTTTTACTATAGGTATTATTCTATTAACATCTTTTTTATTTGGATATCTCTGATAGAAAATGCTATGTGTTTGTGTTAATTCCTGTATATACGGAGGCGATTGCATGTTAATGTCAAAGACCTCTTTTTGGATAAAATAATGTAAATATTCTTTCTTATCCCTCACGTATATGGTATCTAAATTGTTTAATACGCGGGTTACATCGTTTATATTTAATAATAACGTTTCACTGTGGGAAATGGGCAGTATAAATCCCTTTGCCGTATTTAACGGGTGAATATAAACCGCACAAATATCATTTAAAGTTGGATGTTCTCTACTATCATAGGGAATTATTTCAACAAATGCTTTTTTGTGATTGATTTTTTCGAATAATTGGAATTGACTTTCCTCTTCAACTAACCAAAACATAACTTTTATTTATTTACCTAAATATACGAAATGGTATTTGAGTATCCTAGTTTAATAGTTATTTCCGTTATTTTGAGGTTCAGAAGGTGGAGATATTGTATCTTGAGGTATAGTTGATGATTCAAAATCTAAATCTTTATAGAATTTTATAAAATTTCTTCTTAAAAAGTTAGCTAAACCCGATCTTTTAAGCCTATGTTCTTTTAAAATTGTTAAATCTTTATTTGTATTTTTTACTTCTTGCTCATTACCTGTTATTACCCAATCTAAATAAAAAGTTTTATAATACTCCGATAACCAACTAACATCATGGGTTTTTAATTTTTTATATGTGTTTTTATCAATTTCTAAATAAATATTTTGATTTGTTTTTACACAAAAATATCTCCTAAATTCACCTAATTTGTAATCATCAGTTGTGGGTTGTGGATAATACATTGAGGGTAAATTTAAAACTGTCGGATTAACTAAATTTTCGTTTTTTATTCTAGCATATTGGATTACCATTTCTTCATTCCAGTTTTCTTCTGTGTTTGCATCAAGTTCTGGAGCATCTACTAATGCAATTCTGGATGTAGGTTTATTAGGGTTTGTGTAGTTTTCATAAGGTATTACTTTAATTAACTCATATGTAGGTTTTATATTTGGATTTTTACCAGTCCAATATTTACCCTTATAATCTTTCCAATATACTCCTTCATAGGGTTCATTATTCGCTCTATAAACAAACTCACCTGGAGTTGTGTTTAAGTTTGTTATAGCTCTATTTTTAGGTATATACATAATTCTTAACTATTTGGTGCTCTAAATACATACAAATCCCATTTAGTACTACTTCTTGAACCATATACAAAATTAGTTCCGTAATTAGGTTTTGTTGATGTAGTCCATCCTGTTGCTGTTCTCTTTTCCCCTTTTAAAGTAGCGATTTTTGTACCTATGGGTTGTATATCTCCTACCCAAACCTGTGCATGTCCATATTTTCTATGAGAAGCTGATTTATCACCATTATTTGCATAATAAACAACACAATCTCCATATTTCCAATCTGTGTTATTTAATTTAGATTTTACTTGAGATTTACTAATGTTAGTTCCTACTTTAGTTTGAACATATCCTAATGCAACTAAATTTTCCCAAAATCTTTTATTCTGATTAGCGTTTCCACCTGCTGCTAATGGTCTACCTCCACTTCTTGATTTTGGTATTGAAGAATCTCCTCTTAAATATGAAACATAGTTTATAGCAAAATTATAACTATATTGACCACACATACCTCCTATTTCACCAAATGTATTAAAAGTAGAATCATAACTTTTTTTCATTGCTTCTCTTCTTTTTAACTCATTTCCTGTAAGGCCTGCAGGAACTGGTGTTTCTTCAGTAGGTGCTCCAGCATTACCTCCTCCTCCGGGACTACTACTACCCCCACCACCTGGTGAAGGTGTATAAGAACCATAGGAACCCATAGATATGTTTGTATCCATATCACCAAAAATGGGTTTAGATAGTGTTTCTATTTTTGTTTTCCATCCACTTGAATCTACACTATGAGATAATGATTTAATAATTAGTTGGATTGAACCAGGATTGTATGTTGGTGGTAAAGCTTTACCATCGATTTTAAATGCTTCATAAATTTTCATTCCTGATAATCCACTTAATGTTAATCCTAAATTAAAAGGAAGAAAGAATGGAGCTGGATATTTCTTTTTATTTGTTAAGGCACCTGTAGCCATAGAACAAAATGTAGAATTGACGGTTTTTAATGCTCCAATATCTTGTGCATTAAAATCTTTATCACCATAAATTGATTCAAAACACTCTAATACTTCTTCATCAAATAATTCTGTATATTTATCTCCTTTCTTTTTTATTTCTCCATCTACAGCTTCATCTTCTTGGGTTTCATCAGATGTTTTTTTTACGGGTGTTAATCTATCTATTAATCCTTTATTGTATATTGAAAAAGCTGTAGCATTACCACTTGATTTATTACCATCAGCTTGAGCCCCAATAGTAATCATGGTAGCAAATTTATCAGATAATTCTGAATTTAAGTCCATTTCTCTTACAAATGATCCTTGAGTACTAGTAACACCAAAGGTATTGATAGTAGCTGGGGATCTTGTTTCTTTATTATCTAAAGGTACTTCAGAAACTATATCTATTAATCCTGTATCTTTATTATGTATAACTCTAAAGTCATTTAATCCCCCTAAAGAAGTATTCATTCCATCTAATATAGACTTTAAAAAGGCTAAAAGAAGAACTTCATCATCTGAATTTTTATTTGATTTTAATTGAGATGCTATCCAATTTATATCAAGATAAACATTTGCTATTCTTCCTTTTGAAGGATTGTCTGTTTGAAATTTTACTCCTGTTTTTAAAAATGTATTTAAATCTGTTTCAGGTAAAGTAACATCTGATGTTATATCACCTGAGACTGCATCATATGGGATTAGTGCTATATTAGGATCTCCTGAAAAATTCCCAGGGAAAGTAGCCATATAATTAGTATCAGATTCTAAATTATCCCAATCAAAGTTAAAATATATTAATGGTGTTCCTTCTCCATCTACTATATTACAAGTACTCTGGATTATAGCTAATAAACCCCCAAATGATAGCCACATTTGAGGTTCATAATCACTACTAATTGTATTATCTATTCCTGTTGCTACAAACTGTCCTTTTGATACAATTATTGTTGATGGTTTTTCACAACCATTTACCATTCCATCTCTACCAAATTTAGGTTTGCTAAAATTATTTACTACTAAATCTGTAGGACCTGTTCCATCTGCCCCAAAAAATCTTTTAACAGCACCTGGAGCATCTCCTTGGGCTTGCATATATAATCTATACAATTCAAAATTTAATACAGAAGTAATAGCATCAGCTACAACAATAAAACCATCTTCAGTAGCTTCTTCAACATCATCTTCATCTTGATCTGCTACATCTTGCATTTCTGCTTTTAATTTTGGGGATGGAGCATTATTTATTTTTAATGAATTAATTATATCCCCCATTCCTACTAAACTAACAGTAATATCATAACTCCCATCACTATTAAAAGTCCAGTTAAATTTAGTTATTTTACCAAACATAGCTTCATAATTACCATGCCATTTTGCTTTTTCTTTTTGAACTACTTCACATAATTTAAAGAATTCAATTTTTTCTTTATAAAGATATTGGAATGGTTCGGTTGAATAAGATGTTCTATTAACTACATCTCCTTTATCATCTAAATAAGTAGAGTTTCCAAATTCTAATAAACAAGTATATCCTGGTCTTTGATATAAAACATCAATTGCTTGAAATTGAGATTTGTTAAATGCTTTTATCTTAATTGTAGCATTTGCTAAGGCTCCATCATTTTTATAACTTAATTCACAGCTAGTAATACCGGGCATTGGTACTGGTCCTCTTTCATTTGCTCCTGCTGAAAAACCATAAGCTCCTCCAAATGTATTCCCACTTGCACCAGTATATAAATTACTAGTACCACCATTTGAATCTGACACTCCCCCAAATAATACGAAATTTTTAGCAAGTGAATCTCCTCTTAATTCTGATAAGTTAGTAAATAAACCACTACCATTCATTGCTTCTAGTACTGACGTACCTGGAAGTGTTGGGTCACCTGCATAGATATTAACTGAACTTGCTAATCTTATAAATGTTGTGTTTGCTTGGAGAGCTCTTAGATTTTTTTCATTTCTCCCTGTAGCTGATAAAGCATCTTGTCTAATACTAATTTGTTTAGTTACATAACTTTCAAATCCATTACCTATTATAGCCCCCATTATTGTTCATTTAATTCATTATAACTGCTAAATACTTCATTTAAATCATGAGGTATTCTTATTTGTTTACCTATACCAGGTGTTATTGATCCTAAATTTAAAACATTAGGATTTGCTATTGCTATAACCCACCAAAGAGTTACATCTCCATAAAATTGAAATGCTAATTGATCTAATCTATCTGTAAATTCTGTAATAAGCCAAATATCATTTTCATTATCTGGTATTACAGGATAAAAATTACATTTATAGTATAAAGAATTTAAAGAACCTGCATATTGGTTTTTATTTCTTATTTGCTCTATGTCTTGATATCTATCCATTAGCTATCATAATTATTATTTCTACCATTATTTAATGCAATATAACGTTCTTTTTGTGCTGTTAAGCTTTGTAATTTTTGTGGTAAAAATTCTTGTATTGGAGTAAAAGAAAATCCTGTTATTTTAATCATATGTGGAAGTTCTTTTGTTGTATTATCATATTTACCTTCATGATCAATTCCTATTTCCCAAGTACTTTCATTGGGTATATCATACGTAAGAGATTTTATAATACCAAGCTGATTATAAAGATAACCACCAACTGTTAATCTAGCTAAACTACCTCTCATAAACCCACCAGAACTATAATCAGGAGCTAAAGATGATGCTAGATAATTTAATTTTTTATACATTGGAATTAATTCTGCTTTTGATTGAGCATAAACTGTCCAACCCATTGAAATTTCTCTTCCAAATCCTTTATAATTGTAAAATGAATCTCCTCTACCTACATAATTAACCTCATCCCACTTTGCAGTATAAGCATCATTAAAACTATCTATAAATGCTCTAAAATTCATAAAAACAGCTTCACTAGAAGAATCATTTTTAATTATTCCTATGCTAAGTTTTGCTAAATCATTAAATTCTCCATCATGTTCAGCAATAGAAGCTTCATATAAAGAAGATCCATTTATTTTATCCAAAATTGTATTTCCTGTAGAATAATTAAATATATTTTTACCTGCTTTACTTCCTGGATCTCCTAAATTAACTCTACTTTCTTTTCTTTTAGTTGTATAATCTGGAGCTGTGGATATTACTGTTGATGTTGTAATATTATCTGCTTCTATTAATGGAACTCTAAAATCTTGAATTACTCCCCCTTGACTTAAAGGTACTTGAGCTATTAATTGATCCTGTGTCATTGTTATGGATCCATTTGCTCTTTGTAGTATTGTAGGTTTAAATGATGGACTTCCATTTCCATTAGATGTATAAACACTAAAATTGTAAGTATCAACTCTTACATTATCTACATAATCAATTCTATTGAAGTTATTTGTTGCTCCATATCCTCCGGTTGATAAAACCGAATAAAGAGATGATGCTCCCTTTATATAAGGAACAACTCCAAATCCCCCATCATTTATTGTATTTGCTAAAATTGACCCTGATATATTTCCCCCAAAATCAATAAATTGATTTGATTCTCTTTGATTACCTACTTGATATCCTCTTAAATCCGGTCTAGTTGTTAAATTACTATCAGAATATACACTAGGATTCCACAATTTTAAATCTCCTGATCCTTCATTTCTAAATGATGATTGACCATATGAATCTAGTTGAAGATCAACTGTAGTAGCTTCATTATATCTTGATGTAGCCCCTAAATCTGAGAAAATTTTATTTTGTCTATATTCTGGGGATTGTCTAATGAAAACTTTGTAATCTTCTTCAGGAAAGAAATTTAAATCTACTAATTTCTGATTACGAAGAGTACTTTGTGTTAATATATTTTTAGTAAAAATAGTTTCACTATCAGAATCTATTTGTAATTGTTCTTGATCTTCTGCTGATAAAACTGGAAGACCATTAAAAGAACCTGTAGATGATATTTTAGTAGCTCCTTCACTAAATATTTTACTGTAATTATATACTGGGGTTTGTCTAAGAAAAACTTTGTAATCTTCTTCAGGAAAGAAATTTTTATCTACTAATTTTTGATTACGAAAAGTATTTTGTGTTGCTATATTTTTATTATAAATAATCTGACTATCTTGATCAGAATCTATTTGTAATTGTTCTTGATCTTCTGGTGATAAAATTGGAAAACCATTTAAAGCACCATCAGCTGCTAATAGAGTAGCTCCTACTAAGTTAGTAGAAAAACTTCCAGCAGATGGACCTGATGTTAATTTATAAAGTCCTGCTGATTTTGATCTTAGTCCTAACCTAGAAGGTGAGATTGTACCTCCAAAATATCCAGGGTTTGTTAAAAACTGTTCGTTATTAATTCCTGTTCTTTGATCTGCAAAGTTTATTCTTGTTTTACCTATACCTAAAATTGAACCTGGTCCTCCCCCATATTCAAATAATAAATTATCATTAGTTTTTTGTTCTTGTTTATCAAACCAAGTTTTAACTAATCTATTAGAAAATCCACCTATCTCTTCTTTATATTCCTCTACTATAAACATAGGAGGAGCATCCATAAGATTTGACCCGAGAGTCATATTAAATAATGGATTTAAAATATTTCTTTGTCTAGTTAATTCTTTAGGTGCAGAATTAAATTCTAAAAGATTATTTCTTTTAACTACATCTTGGTATCTAACTAAACCCCCCTGTGCTACTTGTTCTGCTAATGAAGCATCTGGAGATAATGGAGAAGCTGGATTAACACCTAATAAATTTAGATGCATTCCTGCAAAACCTACACCTGCTTGAGCTATAGTACTTAAAGGATTATATATACCTGCATTAACTGCTCCACCACCATAACCTATAATTCCTAATTCTGTAGCTTCAGTTTTAACGGCTGTACGTGATAATAAATTTTGCTTTGCTACAAATAAAGGACCTCTTGGTGATTTAAGATCAAAAAACATTTGAGTTAACCTACTAACATCTCTAGCCGCATCTACTGGTGCTAGAAATCCATTACGGAGTAAAAAGTCAGGTCCAGATCTTACAGGGAGATCTCCATCAAGTTGTTGTCTAAAAGTTTCCCCATCGCCTGGGATATCTCTTTTAATGTAAGGTTGATTACTTGACCCCCCACCTCTTTGATCTCTCCCAAACTTAATAGATTTTAAGTTAGTTTGTAGGTCAATTAATGCCATATGTTAAAATGATCTTTGCTCGGGAGAATTGTTACTGTATCTATTAGTTTCTCCTTGGTGTTGGTTTGCTGCTTGCCCCATTGTTGAAGGTCTTGGTACAGTATATGATGTCATATTATGTCCCGCATTAGTATAAGGTGATCTTTCACCAGGTGCCATTGGAATACCTATTGCTGAGTATTCAAAATGGAGTTTTGAATTACCCTGGATATTGATAGCTGCTGCTGTTGTTGGGTTTGGATTAGGTGAAATTGGTACTGCTAATGGTGAACCATTTGTATCAAAATTCCCTTTAATTCCTTTTTCGTTTGCCATAATTTTAATTTTTTGTTTGTTATTGATTATTTTATCGATTATAAATATTAACCTATTCCGGAAGCGTCCAAAGCTAATGTTTTTCCTACTTTATTTCCATCCATTTCTATTACTTTTCCTCCTTCTGTAACAGCTATTAATCTATCTAATCTTTCTATAATAGCTTGTTGGTCATTTTCTTCACCACCCCCACCTATCATCGAACCTAATGCTTGAATAGGTGCTGTTATTAATGATCCAATACTTTCTACTAATGATGGTTTTTGTGATTCTGCAAATTCTTGTAAATCTTTTAATTTATTAGCATCTATTCCACTTAAGGCAGCTGCTACACTTCGTAAACCATTAGCAACTGCATTTAATGCATTTCCAGCTTCAACTAATTGAGGTGACATTTTTGCTAATCTATCTAAATCAGCAAGTGGTCCTCCACCGCCTATTAATTTACCTAAAAATCCTAATCCAGTAGCTATGGCCATTGAAGCACTAAATGCTATTATACCAGCAGCTACGGAAAATAATGCAGGTCCTACTGCCATTAAAGCTGATGCTTTATCTCCTAATTCTCCTAATGTATTTGAAATAGCTTCCATATCAGCTTCTCCTAATAATTTAAAAGCCATCGCTGCTGGGATCATTGCTGCTCCTAATACTAATAAGGCTGCTGATCCAAATATTATAAGAGGTGCAAAAAGTCCTAATTTAGCAGTTGACATAGCTAATGCTGTTATTGCAGTAGAAAATCCACTAATCATTTCCATATCTATATTCCCCAACATTGAAAAAGCTGTTGAGACTGGAATCATTGCTGCTCCTAATACTAGTAGAGCTGCTGACCCCATTATTATAAAAGGTGCAAAAAGTCCTAATTTAGCAGTTGACATAGCTAAAGTTGTAACTGCAGAAGAAAAACCATTAATTTTTTCCATATCTATATCTCCCAACATTGAAAAAGCTGTAGAGATAGCTATCATACCTAATCCTAATACTATTAATGATGCTGCTCCTAATGCAATAAATGGTGCTATAAATCCTAATCCTGCTGCTGCTAATGCTAATAAAGGTAACATTAAAGAAAATGCAATCATTTTTCCTATATCTACATTTTCTAATAAACTAAAGGCATATGCTGCGGGAATTAATGCTACTGCTAATATACCAAATGCTAATGCTCCCATTATTATATTACCTGCTACATTACCCATTACAGCCATTGTAAGACCTAATATAGCTAATGAACCTGCAAATGCAATCATTTGTACAGGATCAACATCTTTGATCATCATTAAAGCTAATGCAAATGATCCTCCTAATATAACACCTACAACCCCCAATACTAATGCACCTTTTAAAATTTGGCCTGCTTTTTTTCCAAAATTAGCTAAACCATCACCTAATCCTTTTAAGAAATCTTTAATTCCTTTACTTTGGCCTGGTTTTATACCTTTAGTACTATCAACTGATTTTGATAATTTTCCAGAATCTTCTTTTGAAGGAAGTGCTTTACCTAATAATCCACCTATTCTTGTTCCACCTTTTGGAGCTCGACCACCCCCAGGAGTAAATTGTCCCCCTTTATAAAATTTACCCATTATACCTCCACTTTTAGATAAACCACTAATCATATCCTTAGCTCCTTTAGCCATATCAAACATGCCTTTTGCAGATTTTGCAAATCCAGAAGCCATTTTTACAGCATAAACCGTTGCTATTGTACCCATTATAGCACCCATTGCTACAGTATTAGATAGTAGAGGATCTAAATATGTTAAAAATCCCCCAACTGCTTGGGTGATTTTATCCATTGTTTTTGAAATTTGTTCTTGTGCAGTAAGTCGTTTTGCTTCTTCTAATGAAATATCTGATGCTTTTGCTGCTTGCTCTGCTGAGAGTCCAGATTGTAGTTTTTGTTGGTATATCATTTTAGACATTTCTGCTCTAGACATACCCATAGCTTTAGCAGATGCTTCTTGTTGTATTCTATTTCCAGAAGAAAAGGCTTTCATTATACCTTCATTTTTTGCTAATTCTTTTGCTACTCCTTCTAAATCATTTGATAAAGCTAATTGTCTTGCTTTTTCTAAATTTAAAGATTGACCTGTTAGTAATTCTGCTTCTAATTCTGCTGATATAGATGATTCAAAATCCAATAATGAACCTGCTATTTTATCTACTTGTTCTAAAGAAACTCCTAATTTTCGAGCTTCCATAGCAGCTGCTTGAATTTTTTTAGGATTGCTTCCTAATGATAAAGTTACAGATGCAGAGGCACTACCTACATCATTCATTACATCTTGAAAGTTTATACCAACTTGATTAGTTTGAACAAATGATTTAAAAGATGCTTCCATTTCAGAGGTAACTACAGATAATTCTTTACCACTTAATTTTGCAAATTTAGCTAATTGGGCAGCTTCATGAGCACCCATCCCCATTAATTCAGTTAATTCTGCAACTTCTGTAATTGTTTCTGGTGAAAATACTACAGATGCATTAACTCCTAATTCTTTAGATAGAGATGATGCTGCCTTTATATAATCTGCTGATGTAGCTATACTTCCATTTAAAGTATCTACATGAGATATATTTTGTCCTGTTTGTTGTCTAAATTCTTTTTGGGCTTTAGCTACATCATTGTAACCACTCATAATACCCCCAAATATAATTGATGGATCTGTTAATGCCTTTCCAATACCACTCATAGCACCCTTTAAACCCGTGGCTGCTACTTTTAATCTACCAAACCCTTCACCAGTTTCAGCAACTCGATCTGCAACTACTTGCATATCTTCTTTCATCTGGTCTAAACCTAATGCTTTTGACATAGGTCCTAAGAAACCATCTAAAGTAGCTGCTAAACCTCCAGCTACCCCCATTAATTGATTTGATTTTTGTCGGGTTGCTACTTGTTTTTGGATATTTGCAAGAATTGATTCTTCAGTAGCAAATTTTTCTTCAGCTGCTATTTGTAATGCCAATTCGGCATCATTCATAGCTTCTCTTCCTGATAATTCAGCACCTATAATTTTTAGGTTAGCTAAATTTGCTGATGCTTGTTCTGCTAATTTTTTTAACTTATCATCAGCAATTCGATTTATTCCTTCTTCTTGTTGGGCAAGTTTTTGTGTTATACTAACTAAAGAATCATATTCACTTCGAGCATCCTTAGTTGTTGAATAATTTCTCCCTAATTCAGCATTAATTGATTTAAGGATATCTCCATATTCTCTAAATGACTCTTGACCATCTTGAACCGTAGAATTGAATTCTTTCTGGGCTGCCGTGTTCTTATTTATATCATCTTTCATTCCCATGGATAATCTGTTTTGTTATAAATATTGGAAAAATAAGTTTAGACAAAGGAAGGCATCACTTTTTGGATGCCTTCGTAATGTAACTTGGTACTGATTTTGTGTTAGATTCAGGTTTTGATTTTCCTGACATAAATTCGGGAGCTGTTACTTTCCCATCAGTTGTGATTGAGCGAGATGAACCAGCTCCACCTTGTGCTTTCTTTTGTTGTGCATTTTGTTCTTCGAAATGATCAATCAATTTTTTATGAGTGAAATTACGAAGCCAAATTGGCATATCATATATGGTATGCCAATCATATCCTCCATTTCCATGAAAAACTATATCATGGATTTGACTAAATAAGGATACTCTATAGTGCTGCGTCAGGCCAAAAAAAGTTTAAATTTATAGGGATATCGACGTCCTCCTCACCGCCGTCCCCCGTCTCCACGGTTGTTCTCAGATTGATATCTGGTTGGAACTCTTTAATATGGTTTCTAAATGCCCTAGAATCTGTAGCTAAAAAATAATTATCTACAAAATCTCTAATGTCTTTTTGTTCTGTTTCACCATTAACTGATAAAAGCATATACTTCAAACGGGTTGATAATTCTGGGGATGCGTTTTTATTGATTTTTTTTAATCCTTTTACTTCGGCATCAATTTTTTTCTCATCATTATGTGTTAGTAATTTATACTGAATAGTAGCTCCTGAATTAGGTAATACAAAATTATATTCATTTTTACCTGCTGTAAATGATTTTGGATCTATTTCTCTATTATCTAATGTAGTTAGATCTACTGATACTTTTTCACCCTTCCACATAAATTCATAAATTTTACCATAGCCTAATATTCGAGCTGCGATAAGTAATGCATTCTTATCACCTGTGATAAGATCATTATAATCTACTTTAGTTACAATTAAAGATTGAAGTAGTTTATCTAAAACTGTACCATTTTGTATGTAAGATTGATTTGTTAGGATATCTTCTTCGCGGGCTGTCATGTATTTCATTTCTATCTTACCCGATGATAGTGGATTATCTTTTGGATAAACCAACCCTTTTGAAGGAAGTTCTACAACCTCAGAAGGGAATTTAAATTTTGATTCACTCATAGTTTTTATTTGTTATAACAATTATTTATCATGTATACATATATAACATAAAAAAGAGTTTGACAAAAGCCAAACTCAATTTTAAATTATGTGAAGTTTATTCTAGAAATTCAAGATGCAATAATCCATAGCAACAGTCATGGCAATAGTCTGTGCTTCAGCTTCTGTATCCCAATTATATCCTTTAAATGTAGCATCTTTAATAAATGCTCCTTTAATAATCCATTCGGAAACAACATCACCTACTGGACCTAGTACATTAATTGTTAAATCTTTTTTATAGAAATCAGAGTAACCATCTCTACCTGTTACAGATTCATGATGTAATCTTACCCACTCCATTACTGCCTGTGCTCCTGAAGGAGTTATAGGATCAAATAATGTCATTGATAAATCACCCCACTTAGCTTTTCCTTTTACTTTTCTGTAAGTGTTAATGTGGTTTAAAACGATTTCACCTTGCTCTATTTTAAGTTCACCTACTTCTTTTATCATATATGATGGAATACCATCAACATACATTATGAATCTATTTGCTACTTTTGGTTCAAAAGCTGTGAAAAATATTTCGTTTGGGTCTAATACTGCCATTTTATGTTATTTTTTATTTTATATTCGTTTATAAATATTGCCTATTTTTATTTTTATGCAGGGAATGTTGCTCCTGTTGGTAAAATGTTGAAATCTAGGTAAATGAATTCAGCTGTTTTAGTTGGTTGTAAATAAATCGCACCTACTAATTGGTTTCTATCAATTACATCAGGACCATTATTTGAAGCATCCATTACAACTTTAAAAGCATATAAACCTTGTCTTTGTTGTACTGATTCTAAATAAGGATTAACTTGACTTAAGAATTGATTTCTTGTTGCTGCTGTATTTTGCTCAAATACTAAATTATCAGATATTTGTGATATATAAGATTTAAGTTCAATTAATAATCTTCTTACATTTACTCTATCTAAAGCACTTGCTTTTGTTTGTAAAGTTTTCTGTCCAAATACTACAACTCCTCTTCCTGGGAATGTTGCTATTGGATTAATTTTACCAGTATATAATGTATCTCTTGTAGATTGAGTTAATTTTCTTTCTGCTTGTATAACGGATCCTAAGCCACCTCTATTAATTCCGGCGGGTGCGAACCAAGCTTCAGCTGCTTTGTCATTATACGCGTATACACCAGGAATTAACGTTGAACCAGGTATCCATACTAAATCACCTGAGTCAGGCTCTGTAATTTGAACCCAAGGCCAATAAGTAGCTACATATGAGTTATCTATTGCTTTAGCTGTTGTTACTACTGCTGAAGTAGCTGCTCCAAATCCTTGCATATCACTTACTGCTATAACATCTCCTCTTGATGAACAATTAGAATATAATGTATTAAGTGGTGATGCGTTTCCTGAAAATGCTTGTACTAATCCAGGTGATGATATAATGTTATATGAATAATCATCTTTATTTGCTAAAATACTAAGTGCCGTAATATAATCTGATCCTGAAATTCCTTGATTTGCAGAATTTGCAGATCCAGCAGCTGATATTTTATCATAATATAAATTTTCAACGCTTGGATTTACATTAATTCCATCAGCTCCACCAAATGAACCACTTCCTACTAATGGAATTGAAGATGTATATATATCTTTTGCTAAACCATCATTATCAAAGTAATTTGGTGTTTTATAATTTACTTGTTTTACTCTTACATATCTTGAAGCATTTGGAAAATTACCTACATCTTGTATGTATTTGTTTCCATCAGCATCTGTAGCAACTGTTTTTTCCATAGTACCAATTACTCTTCCTATATAGTTAGATTGTTTAGGATCTAATGATACATTTGGATAAGTTTCTAATACTGATTTATTTTTGCTATTATCATTACCTTGTCTTAATATTAATGAAAATACACCCTGATTTACATCTGGAGCTTGTATTTCCCATCTAAAATTATTTGAACTACCTAATGCTAAAGCACCTTGTGTTGATTCTGTTCCTGTATTGTTTAATATGGCTCCTTCTCCTAATGATTCTAATACAAATGCTACTTGGTTATCTATTTGTCCTGCACTTAATACTACTTTTACATCTACAGCAGCTGCTAAATTACCAGCTACAATAGTGAAATCTGGTTGTGTTGTACCTGTTAATCCTGTTATTGTTGGAAATTGTAATGTATTACCTGCAGCATATCTAGTACCAGATCCACCTACAGTATTTAAATTTTCAATTGCAAATGTTTTAGGTGCAGATTTAAGATTTGGATCTCCTAATGTTATTACTATTTGACCTGTACCACCCCCATTTCCAAATGCTGTATTAATAGCTGCTGCATTAATTGTTATTTGCTCATTTGCTGCATAATTAGTTCCACCAGCTGCTAATATATCAACTGATAAAACTTCTCCTGAACCATTTGTGGTAAATGATAATGTACCACCTGCTCCGGCACCTGATGTTTCTCCTGAAGTAATCGTATGTGGTGTTCCTGAAGTTCCTGATGCACCAGCATTAAAACCTGTTGATGTATTTGTTCCACCAACTGGCAATGTGTTAGCACTTGCTAATAATGTTCCGTCTAATGCAATAGTTACTGCTGCTTGAGCTCCATTTCCATTTCCTGATGCTAAAGTTGTTGCAACTGATGATACAGTTCCAACAGCCGAACCATCTCCTGCATAATCACCAAAATTTGTGAAACCAACAGATGCAATAACTAATGAACCACCTCCTAAAAGATCAGTTCCAGCAAATTTTAATTCTTCACCAACTACAAAACCTGAACCTGATGCTACTGGTACTATTGAATCTATTGAACCTGTTCCTGTTACATTTACTACACATTGTGGAGATACACCTGCTAATGAAGCTACAGGTGTTAATGTATATGAACCAGCAACTAAATCTTGAGGTGCTGCACTAAATACTCTACCAAAAGCAGCAACTGAAGTGTTAGTTGGTGCTAATGAAGCTGTTAAATTTATAATATTTATTTTTCCACTTTCTAATGCATTGTAAACATTTGAAGAATCGGCATGTGACCAAACACCTCCTGGAGCAAGTACTGATTCAGAACTTACTACTCTAGTTACTAATAAAGAAGTACCTCCATTTTGGAAGTAATTTTGTGCTGATATAGACGTAAAGAAAGAATATGTATCTGATCCACTTAAAAACGTACTACCATAACTAGCTAAGTATTCACTGTAACTTGTAACTAATTTAGGTATGTTTGGTAAACCCAATACTGTAGGACCAACAATAGCTGCTCCTGCTTGAATAGGTTGTGAAGTGATTTGAGATTGATCATTTTCTCTTGCTAATACTCCTGGGGAAATTAATGTTTCTGCCATTTTATGTTATTTTTATGATAAATATATTACTTTTTTTCAAAATTCTATTTGTTGGGTAGAAATTCTCTATTTTCTAATGAGATACTTCCTTCCCCATACTTTTCGTTAAGTTCTTTTGCTAGAACATATTCTTTTTGTTGAAGACTATTTAAACTTACTTTCATTTGTTCTTTTTTTAACTGGTAATCCATTATTTGGATTTCTAAATTTCCTACAACATTTGTTAATTGTTGAAATTCGGTTTTTAAATCTTTTAATTGGGTTACTTCTTCTTCTGTTAATTTAATCTTGTTTTCCATGTTATAAATATTAAGGGGGGGTTCAAAAATTATTTTTTGTTAGTAGTTTTTTTAATTATATTTTCAATACTGTTTATTACTTGAGAGGGTGGAATTGATTTAGTACATTCAAAATGTCTATCGGTTCCCTTATGCTCAGGGCACCATTCCCAATCTCCACCATTTAATCTTGTATTATTAAAACATCCGTTACATATATTTGAGGTTAGTGGAAATACTCTTTCACAATCCTCAAATTCAGAATAAGGTTTACTAAAGCCTGAAATTAATATTGTAGGGGTATCTACTGCCCAAGATAACCAACTTAACCCACTACCTAATCCTATAAAAAAATCAGCATATTTAAGATCATTAACCCTATCTGCTATTGAGTAATTTCCTGTTTTATCTATTACTCCTGTTAAAGTTTCACCTAATTTAGAATCATGCCATTCATCACCTAATGGTTCTTGAGTAATCATAACTACCTTATATCCTTTATCATTTAAATAATTAATTATAGCTTGCCACCCACCTGGATGATTCCAATACTTAGCATGAGCTGATGCGTGTGGAGCTATACATACATATTTTTTCTGAATAGAGGGTGATCTTTTTTTAAATGCTAAACGAGGTTTTACTTCCTTATAATCTAAACCTAATATTTCAGATGCGGTCTGTGCTAAAGGATGTAATCTAAAATCAATAGGAATATTATCATTATTAATTGAATTATCTTCATTATAAAACCAACCAATAGAATATTGAGCATAAATATTATTTACTTGAGATCCTGGTTTTACAAATTCAAAATCAGGATATTCTACTTCAAACCACTCATTATGAAATGTTGATGTTATTATTTTGCATTTATGTTTATCAGCGAATCTTTCAAGTTGAGGAAACCAGGCTAAAGTATCACCAATTGCTTTTGAATCTAAATGAATATAAACTCTTTGTCCTTCTAAATTTAAATTATGTTCATGTATTATTTCTCCAGTTTCTTTATTTATTACTTTTACTGTCCAATCTACATAATATTGTTTAGAACATTTAGACCACATATTATTAACAATTGTGGGATTATATATTAGTGAATTATTAGATTTATCTATAAATTTAAGTATAAATTCTTTTCCAGGCTTTCCTTTTAACTCACAAAAAGCCCCCTTTATAAAGTGGATATTTACTATATCTTTTTCTTCTTTAGAAGATATTAGTAATTTTTTTGTATTGTTATATTCTTGCGTTAGTATGTCTTTCATATTGTACACTCATTAAATAAATTAATTAGTTCTTTAGATCTATTACTCCAACTTAATTTTCTAGATGTCTGTAGTGCTTGATTTTGGTATTTTTTAAAATCATCTTGTATTATTTTATATCCTTCATACATAGCAAACACATCACGGGGAGCTCTCCATGCACCATGAAAATCAGTTCCATGTTCCCAATTTGCAATAATAGGCATACCACAAGCTGCAGCTTCTAACATAGTTAAATTAGGATGCCCAGCTTCTAGCATTGAAGGATGAAGAAAAATATCATGAGATTGATACAGTTTTAAAACTTCTTCAGGTGATGGATCAAATTTTAAAGTTAAACCTACATAATTTAAAGTATGTATATTTTCATTAAAAAAGTTTTTATTATTTGAAGGACCTGCTATTGTAATAGATTGGCCGGTCATACTAGCTAAACCCAAACCATATTCAAATCCTTTTCTATCAAATCCTGGGGTTTCTCCACCTAAACCATTATTAGCTAGCATTAAAAATCTTTTTTTATGATCTATATCTAAGTTAGGTTTAAAAAAATCAATATTAACTCCATGAGAAAAATATTGAACTTTTGGAGATTCAAAATAATCAACTAAATATCTAGCAGGAACTAAGGATATTATTGAACCATCAATTGCTTTTTTATTTACATTATATGCATGTGAATCTTTACCATGGTGGTAAACATGATGATCATGTAATTGATAAATGTATGGTACATTATTTTCTTTTAAAATATCTGTTAAATTTGCTACATGACATAAAACTATATCATAATCCCCAGCATTGATTTCTGTAGCGAATTTAATATCAGATTCTATTCCTAACTCTTTAAAATTAGTATGAAATTCCCATACTATTTTTTCTATAGCTCCCCAACTTTTTGGAGGAACTTCTAACCCACATGCGGGGTGTACTTGACAAATTTTCATCTTTTTTTTATATATAATAACATTAAATTACTGTTTTTATGAATCTGTTCTAAACTACAATCAAAACCACATTTACTAAACATTTCTATTATTTGAAGCATTTTAACAGCATTATTATTAAAATCATGAAATTCAATAACCCAATTATTAATTCTTTTAAGAAATTCATTGGGAGTATTTAATAATAAATCATACTCTGCCCATTCTATATCTATTTTAATAAAATCAATAAATGGTAGATTTACAAAATTAAGAATGTTTTCTATTTTTATATGTTTATCTCCCACATAACCTTTAATAATTGTTGAATTTGTATCTTTTAGATTATATGTTAAACTAGGTATAATTTCTTCTGAACATTCATAAGAGTAAACATGCTTAGCTCCTTTATGTAAGGCATATAATGAAAATAATCCTACATTCGCCCCACAATCTACTACAATATTATTTTCTTTAACTTCTACACCATAACGAGAGTATTCATGATCAAACCATATTTCTTTATGTACATCTTTATACCAATTTATATCTGAGTCTATACCCCCTAATTGTTTTGGTATTTTATAATTATATAATTTCATTAATCAGTAAATATTATAGGATTATCATTATTTTTATCTTTATGTTTTTGATCAACTATACTAAATCCGGGTATATGTTTAGTGTATACTTTATCGGCAGTTGCTACTTTAAATTTAGCTACATTTTTTATCCATAAATCAAAAGCATCCCATTTTGAATCATTTGTAATTTTTTGTACATGTTTTAAACTAGTATGAGGAATTAAATAAGATTGAGCAGGAACAAAAGCATTATCACTAATATAAACATCTTCAATTGTATCAGTAATATTTTGAGGTTTAGGATTTCCAAACCCTATAATATCTAATTGGTTTTCTCTTGCTATTTTATTAAATCTGAGAAGTGAAGAATATAAATCTTCAGAATCAACCATAACATCTCCCTCAAATATTAAAGTAAAATCATAAATTTTATTATCATCTTCACATATAGCGTTTTTATGAGCTAAATAACATCCATAATGTCCTGGTGACAGTTTCATATGTCCCGGTTCACTTGCTATATCTTGGGGACGATTACAAGTATCTGAAGGAGGTGTTTCTTTCCAAATTTTATTAATTCTTTGATTATATTTAATTCCATTTAAACTACAAAATTCTTTTAAATTTTTAATTGATTTTATTTCTTTATCATTAGTTTCAGGTTCTGTAACTAAATGTATTAATTTAATCTTACTTATTGGATAATTTTCTTCTTCACCACCTGTCCATTTAAAATGGCCATTTTTTGTAATTGTATTGTTAAAATAATTTTGATCTAAATTAAATGTATAATTCATTAAAGAGTTACCAGATTCAAGATCATTAATTTGAAATGATACTACAAATTCATCATTAATATTATGATGAACTAAATCCCAAAAACTAAAAGAACCTAATACATTAAGAGATCTATTAATTATTTCAATACCGTTCTTTTCAACAGTGTAGTATATTATTTTACTTTCCTGAGAGTTTGAAATAGAAACAAATGGAGCAAAATAGTTTTTTACATCAGTAGGTAAAATAGTAAAATATTCACATCTAGAAAAATCTGAATGTTTAAAATTATTAAGTATATGGAGATCGAAATCTTCCTTAGACTCTCTATATATATTATTTTCATTTTTAAATAAATGATGGATAATATTTTCTAAACCATTTGATTCAGATCCATGTTTATCCATTAATAGGTTATAATCTACAGCATTTTGAACTTTTGGTAAAATTTTATATAAATACTCAGTATTAGCACCTAAGAAATATGTTTGGAGACATTTACCTTCCATAGCTAAATTTTCCCCAAAATATGCATCCTTAGATTTTAATATATTTTGAATACTTTCAATATATTTTTTATTTTTTAAAATATAATCAAAATTAACAAAAAATGTATTTTTAATCCCTAACTCATATGATAAATTTATACCATTATAATAATTTGTATAAACTGCAGCCCCATGATATGTGTCATTATTTTCCTGCTTTAAATTAATGTTAACCCCATATATAGAATTATTAAAAAATGCTTGATTATAGAATGTATGTCTTGTTAGTAAATTATTACTATCATATATACAATAGTCAGATAATTCTTGTAATTCTTGGGGAATAGGTGAGTGACTTGTTAAAATAATATTTACACCTTTTATTTGTCGTAGTGATTCTAAACATTCTTTAGTTGAATTTATTACTGCAGTAGATGTAGGATATGTAGAAACTACTACTGATACTCTTTCACTACCAAAAATTTCATGGGTTTTATGATAGGGAATTATTTTTTCTGTGTTTAAACTATCTACTTCTATAATTGGAATACCCTTTTTAAACTTTTTTGTAGGTGGTTCAACTGTAGTAGTAATTAATTCTTTGTTTTTTTCTAAATTATTAAAATCTAAATATTGAATATTATCATATTTGTCAAAATAATTTAAATATACCCCTAAATTATAAATCATAATATCCATACCCCATGACATAGCTTCTCTAATAACTAAAGGCATTGTTTCTTTATCCTGATCTGATCCTCTAGATGTAAATAAAAATAAATCCATAGATGAATAAAAACTATCTACATCTTTTCTTTCATCCCACCAAGTTATATTATCTGGTTTGTTTTCCATTAAAGGTTTCCAATAATGTGCAAAATTACCTGCTTGATTTCCAACACAATGGAAGTGATATTGGGGGAGTGACTTAGCATATTCAAAAAATTCAGCTTGATTTTTTCGAGGGGTAAATAATCCTACATGGAGGATATGTATTCTTGAAGGGTCTAAATTTAAATGTTTTAATGCTTGTGTTCTATCAGGTCTAGATTTATATTCTATAGGATATTCTACTAATATTTTAGGAATGTCTAAGTTTTTATATTGTTGGATTTGCCAATCAGAAACAAACATAAATTTATCTGGAAAATGTAATTTATTATCTGTATTAAACGATGAATCATGGGATGTCTCTATGATATTATACTTTCTATCTGTTTTATATATTTTTTCTGCTAAATCATAATCCATAAAATACTCAGGGATTTCTTCCAAATGAATAATATCTGGATTTATTTGATTTATTAAATTTAATAATTCATATTTATCTTCACCCAATGTAAAAAATTTATCAGTATCAATAAGAGATAAGATTTTATTTTTTTGAACTACTAATTTATTTCCCCCATGATCTGAATATTCTATTACGTAAATTTCAAATTCATCTTTTAACAATTCTACTTTTTTAAGTAAATATTGTGGGAGACCTCCTGTTGAGAGGTGGGGTGCTATATATAACAATTTTTTTAACATAAACCTTTTAGTATTTTGGGATTTACTTAATGTCCGCTAATATAATAACTTTTATTCATATATCCAAATTATCTTGGTTCTTCTGCTTTTTTTGCTGGAATATATCCTGGAATAACATAAGAAGTGAAGTTTGGAGATGTACCAGGTGATGATCCTACTTTTATCCAAACATCGGGCATACCTAACACATCAAAACCAAATTTTGCACTTAAATTAGTATAAATTTGATCAATACCACTTCTACCTGTAGAATTTACTAAAGTTGGTCCAAGTGTTGAAACCGCTGCAAAGTTTGGTTGTCCTGAAGGGCCTACAAAAATAGATCGGGATGTATATAAATTACCTGCATTTGTTGTAATTAATGATTCTACATCAATTTCTGAGTTGCTATTATCCCAAGATAATAAACCATTATTAGTAGTTCCATTTATATCTAACCCAATTGTTATATCATTAGTTAATGTACCACCTCCTGTTATAGGAGCTGTTACGTTTACTTGAATAAACGTACCTGATGTACCTACATTACCTGATATACCTGATGTACCTGCTCCCAAACCACTGGTTCCTGCAGTTCCTGTCATTCCTGATGCTCCTCCTATTCCTGAAGTACCATTTGCTCCATTTGCTCCATTTGATCCATTTGAACCTGTTGTTCCTGATACATTACTTGAGCCATTA
>TARA_R110001632_G_scaffold34766_3_pt1 | contig 24707 bp, 24 predicted proteins | sample TARA_R110001632 | Tara Oceans TARA_R110001632 (sample SAMEA4398266) | marine metagenome | biome: Polar Biome; feature: [SRF] surface water layer (ENVO:00010504); material: water (ENVO:00002006), including particulate matter (ENVO:01000060) such as... | depth 5 m
GATAATAAGAGACGGTGGAGCAATCTATGCAGGTAGTAAAATTCCATTATCATCCAATCTTGATTTTTCTGTATTGACAAAAATTTCAATGAAAATATATACAACGGCACCCATAGGAACTACCGTTAAATTTAAGTTAGAAGGAACAGGAGCTGCTGTAGATGTTGATGCATTTACTACTGTTTCCGGTTCTTGGGAAACACTAGAATGGGTCTTTGTTGGTACATCTAATGACCTGAATGAAATTGTATTTATGTTTGATTATGGGAACTTAGGTGATGGAACAACAAGCTCTACTTTTTATTTTGATGATGTAGAACAAATTGCGGGGCCAACAGCGCCAGTTCTAACAACATTACCAATCGATTTTGAGTCGGGTGTTGTTAGTACAGATTTCCTTAGTTATTCTGGAGCAACAGTAAATGTTATTTCTAACCCTCAAATGGGTGGTGTTAATAACAGTAATACTGTTGGTCAAGTGGTACGTGATGGTGGTGATTTTTGGGCTGGAAGTAGAGTTTTTCTTACCAACAATATAGATTTATCAACCATGTGGGTTATTTCTATAAAAGTTTATACTACAGCTCCCATAGGGACAAGAATAAAACTAGAACTAGAAGGACCTAGCGGAAACGCCAACTTAGATTACTTAACTACAGTAACAGGGCAATGGGAAACTGCAAGCTGGAATTTTGATGGAAAAACCGGAGATTATAACAAGTTAAACTTTTCCTTTGATTTTGGAAATGTAGGAGATGGTACGGCAAGCTCTACTTTTCTTTTTGATGATATTCAGCAAGTTGTGGGTTCAGCTATCCCAGATCCTGTTGCAACTACTTTACCAATCAACTTTGAAGCTAGTGTTGTTACTTCAGATTTCATAAATGAAGATGGAGGAATAGCTACTATTATCCCAAACCCGCAAATAGATTCAAATAACCCTAGTGCTACCGTAGGTCAGTTTATTAGAAGTGGAGGTGCTCCATGGGCAAAGAGTAAACTAGCACTAACAGATTTTATTGATAATTTTTCTACTGTTGGATCTATATCTATGAAAGTATATACTGACGCCCCTATCGGGACTTTACTAAAATTTAAAATAGAAAGTAATGTAGCTGCTTTTGCAGACGAACGAAACACTTACACGACTGTCTCTGGAGAATGGGCAACTTATACTTGGGATTTTACAAACTTTGATAGTCCAATTTATAATGTGTTTGCATTAATGCTTGGATATGCTACACCAAATGATGCTTCAGTAAATGCTACTTTTTTATTTGATGATATTGAACAAGCCGTTACATTGAGTGATGGAGGTGATTTTTTGTCTGGCATTGATGGTGTCTCTGGATATCCTAATCCTACTAAAGATATATTCAAAATCACTTCTAAGAATAAAATATTAGACCGTATTACTCTTTTTGATATTAGAGGTAATCAAGTACTGGAACTTATTCCAAATAGCCTTGAGGCTTCTATAGATGTTTCTAGTTTTGCAAACGGTATCTATATTGCAAAAATATCAACTCCTAAAGGAATGGGTAGTATTAAATTAATTGTTGAGTAAATAGCTGTAAAACCCTAATAGGCTTTACAAAATAACTAATGAAGCTTCCTATTTTATGTAGTGATTTGCTAATTCATGAAAACTTGATAATTTATGAAGTTTTTATTTACTAAATTAGATGAGTAAGTACTAAAAAATGAAAATAGGAAAGAAATTTAATCAATTAAAAAAAAGTGACTATTTCTATTTCATAGACAACTATAAAAAATATACTGATTTTAATACATTGGGAATGTATCGTTCTATTTCTGAAAATGAGACACTAACGTTACATGATCGAATTGAAGTAAGAGAGTACGCACATACTGTTTTCGGAAAAACGTTTGAGTTTTATCAACTTAAAGATCCCAAAACTTATTTCGATTTAACAACACTTGGTTTAAAAATGACTGTTGCTGATGAAGCAAAAGTTTGGGATGATATTCGAACAAATCAAGAAAAAATTCTATCCAAAAAGAAAATTAAACATCGAAATTTTGGAGACTACTCGAAGCATAATTGTGGTCATGAAGATTGTAAATATAATGGACTTATGATTAAACAAGGTTCTCAGTTTGCCGAGAATCATATGTGGTTTCCCTCTGATAAAAATGAAACTTCTGGCAAAAACAAATCATCTAAGATTAAGAAAGAACGAAAAAACAAGCATAAAATAATTAGAGATGAATTTGAAGATTAAAAACTTAACTGTATTTCACCTTTCGTAAAACCCTCATCGCTTCTTTATACTGAATGTACGTTTTTTTGTCTTCTATGTTTTTAATATAGTCTTTGGCTTTTTTAAGTTGTTCTCCTGCGTCTAAATGTCCATTTAAAAAGCACAATAGAGAATTCGCAGGAAGCCTTAACACGTCTTCGTGTTCTAGTACAGAAAGTGATTTTCCTTTTTCAATTTTTGTAATAATAGAATTGTTATTTTGATAAATATGCTGAATCATTATTTCATCAAACTGAGGAGGATCAAACAAAAATTCTGTGATAATATCATGTTTCCCATTTTCCTTAAAATTGATAATTGTTTTCTCTAAAGGATAATGTTTTTCTTGTTTGTCTATGCCTAATACAATGTATTCTGTAATAATAAATGTGTTCTTATTATAATTAATTTGTACATCATCTAGAGATGAAAAAAACAATCTAACTTGTTCGTTTATCAATTCAATATCTACTCGTGTAAAATACTCTTCGCCATTAATTATCTTTTTCTCACCTGCCCAACACAACACAAACTGTTCATTGAAAACCTTGTATTGTGGATTGTATCCTAGTTTGTGATTATTGAAGAAATCAAAAACTCCATCTAAAGTTAATTCTATATTGTTATTCGCATTTTTTTCAATTGCTTCAACAATTGTTTTGTTGGTGCTTCTTAATTCAAATTTTTTAGAGGCTGGCATAGAATTACTTCCTCTTCTGTAGAAAATGGTTTCTCTTCTATATTTCCAAGCATTCTTTAATAATGAAGTCAATTGATTATTAGGGTGAATCGTAACTAAGCCAATAACTTTATGCCTAGGTAATCTTGGAAATGGAACATTTTCATATTCGATTTTAGGTGGGTGCACCAAATAAGCATTCACTAAGTTTTGTATTTTGCTGTCATCATAAAAATCTACGCCCACAATCTTATTTTCTTCATCTTCTACTCCAACAATTATATAAGAATTGTTTGCGGGATTTGAATTAGATAAGGCACAAACGTGTTTTAAAAATTTTGCTTTTCCTTCTTTGCTTGTTAATGTTAATTGTAACTTTTTATCATAAAAACTATTCTCGTCGTTATGACTGAGTAAGTTTTTAATTAAAAGTCGTTTATTAATCATTTTTAAGGAACTTTATGACCTTGACATTCTACGAGTAAGGTAAACCAATCTTGTAATTCTAACTCAATTTCTAGCGCTTTTACAGCATTTTCTATTCTCTTTTTATTGGTTGTGCCAATTACTGGATATACCTTTGAAGGGTGCTTTAAAATCCATGCTAATAACAACTGATCTTCTGTTGCATTGTATTTTTCAGTGAAGGAATCTAGTACTTTTTTAATTCTGCCATTTGACTGATTTTCTTCTTTGAAAAAATTTCCCAACGGACTCCAAGACATCGGCATCATCCCTTTTTGCAATAACTGATCCAGAGTTCCATCGTGCATTGCCGAATGTTGTGTTAAAGAAAATTCTATTTGATTGACTGAAACAGCGGTTTTATTTTCTAGTAAACTTATTTGTGACGGTGTAAAGTTTGAAGCACCAAAATCTAAAATTTTCCCAGCCTCTTTTAATTGAGAAACTGCTGCTGCAATTTCATCAGGATGCATTAACGGGCTTGGTCTGTGCAACAACAAAAGGTCTAAATAATCTGTTTTTAAATCTTTTAATGATTTTTCTACACTCCAAATTATATATTCTTTCGAATAGTTATAGTGTTTTATTTTGTTGTTTCTTGTTTCCCCTTCATTTTGAATACCGCATTTAGAGATCAATTGAATAGATTCTCTTTCTATTCCGCTTTCAAAAAAAGCGGATCCAAACTGTTGTTCTGTGGTATAATCTCCATAAATATCTGCATGATCAAAAGTTGTAATTCCTGCTTCTAGACTTAGATTCATTTGAGCAATCATTTCTTGTGTAGACAATTGTTTTCCCCAATTTCCCCAAGACATACAACCTGCAATAATTCTAGAATAGTTGCTCATTTAATTTTTATTTAAAATTGTTGGACTCGCTTGTGCAGTTGGATATACCACTAAATCTTCAATATTTACATGATAAGGTCTGCTAATAACAAAATGAATAATATCTGCAATATCTTCTGCTTGCAAGGCTTTATATCCTGTATATACACTTTTCGCTCTTTCTGAATCTCCTTTAAATCGTACTTCTGAAAACTCAGTTTCTACAGCTCCAGGATGAATGGCAGAAACACGAATGTTGTGTTTGTTTAAATCAATTCGCATCGACTTGTTTAAGGCGTTTACAGCAAACTTTGAAGCACAATATACATTTCCGCTAGGATACACTTCTTTGCCCGCTATGGAGCCTATATTAACAATAAAACCGCTGTTTCTATTGATCATGATTGGCATAATGGCTTTTGAGACATATAAGAGTCCTTTTACATTGATATCTAGCATGGCATCCCAGTCATCGGTATCACCATCTTGAATAGAACTTAATCCGTGAGCATTTCCAGCGTTATTGATTAAAACATCAATTTGTCTAAAGCTTTCTGGAAGACTTTCTACAGCCGAAAAAACAGCTGCTTTATTTCTTACATCAAACTGAAGTGTTGTTACGTCTGTAAGTTGACCTAATTCATTTTTTAATTCTGACAGTCGTTCTTGTCTTCTTCCACAAAGAATTAATCGATAGTTCTTTTTTGCTAATAATTGTGCTGTTGCTTTTCCTATTCCTGAAGTAGCCCCTGTAATAAATACAGTTAAATCCATCTCTGTTTTTTTGCTTAAAGATAGCGGAATTTGATGATATGTTGTGTTAAATCATCTTTAGGAAATCTGAATTTTAGGCAAGAAAAAACCGCTCTACCTCTAGAGCGGTTCCCTTTTCAATTGGCTATTAAGAATAACCAACCAAAAATCAACTAACCAAACTTTATTTTAAATTTCTTTTTTCCTTTTTCTTTCTTATTATTTTAGTTCGTTTTCTTCCATCATTCCTTACAGTTGATTCTGAATTTTTTTCAGATCTTAAGAATTGAATAAATCCTCTTCCTGTAAATTGATAGGTTGTTCCAGAACTAAGATGAAACAATTCTATTCTTTGATCTGTAATAACGCTTAATTCAAACTCTTCAATATCTCCGCCATCATAATTAAGTGTTAAAACTTTTAAATCATCAAATCCTTGAACGTCGAAGACTTCATAGTACCCTGTGAAATCCCATAATATATTATCAATATTTGTGCCAAAAGGATCATGTGATGAATAAAACGTTGTGTTATTTTCTGGTGTAAATTGTAAAAAATGTTCGTTATCAAAAGTATTTGGGGTTCCTGTTGTGCTTATGCTGGTTCTTTCCCAAGCTTCATATTCCTGTAAGAAATATTCAATATTATCATAAAACAACATATCATAATCAAAATTGTTTCTTTGGAATCCGACTAAGACATAGCTTACATTATTAAACGTATCAATTATTCTTATTTCATTCACTGATAATTGAACAACTTCAAAATCGTGTCTTCCGTCAATATCGTGAACCGTTTCTAGAAACCCACCAAATGTGTCATAGTTTCCTACAACAATTCCGAGTCCGTTTCCGGTAAAACCAATATCTGCAATATTGTTGTTGGCATACATGTTTCCATTAAAAAAGGATAATGTAAATGCTCTAGATACAAAAGGAACTTCTCCATTTCCAGAAGTTCTATGAATGTCTACATACCATAAATCATAACTAGACATTAATTCATCTAAAGAAATGGAATCGTCTACAAATCTGTCGGTACATGAGCTAAAAAGAGCTCCACTGATTATTATAACTAAGAGTAATTTTATGGCTTTCATAAGCTTTCGGTTTTGGTTACTATAGCTTAATTTCAAATTACGTGCCAAAAAACAAAAGCACCTTTAGTAAAGATGCTTTTGTTTTGTTTATCAATAGATTAAATTATGGATTAATCTGTTTTTGTTTTTATAATATCTTTGACTTAATAAAGCTTTGCCTCTCCGTTTTCTAAATAAGATATTACAGCCTCATTTTCTATTAATTCAAAAAAGAAATGTTTTTTTCTAGCAATCCGTTCTTCATTTCTTTTTTAGAGTCGATATCTAAAACTAGCTATCTACCTCTTCTTGTAGAAGTACTAATATAACCTGTTAAGAAAGTTTTTTCGTCTTTTTCTCTAGGCTATAAAGATTCTGAATTTCATACTAAACCATTTTTTTAAAATACTCGATTGTTTTTTTCAACCCTTCTTCCAGCTCTATTGTTGGTTTCCAATCATTTAGTTTTTTTCTAGCTAAATCAATATTTGGCTGTCTTTTCTTAGGGTCGTCTGAAGGTAACGGTTTGTATATAATCTTAGATTTTGTGTCTACGAGCTTCAATACCGTTTCTGCAAGCTCTAACATAGAAAACTCTATAGGATTTCCGATATTAACTGGACCTGTAAATTCATCTTCAGTATTCATCATTCTTATCATTCCTTCTATAAGATCATCTATATACTGAAAGGATCTTGTTTGCTTTCCATTTCCAAAAATGGTAATGTCATCTCCTTTCAACGCTTGTACTATAAAATTTGAAACGACTCTTCCGTCATTTGGACTCATATTGGGTCCGTATGTATTGAATATTCTAATGATCTTTATTCGAACATTATTCTGTTTGTGGTAATTAATGAATAATGATTCTGCACAGCGTTTTCCTTCATCATAACAAGACCGTAAACCAATTGGGTTAACATTTCCCCAATAATCTTCTTTTTGTGGATGTATAGTTGGATCTCCGTATACTTCACTTGTACTCGCTTGCAAAATCTTTGCAGAAGTTCTTTTTGCTAGACCAAGCATGTTTACCGCTCCAATTACAGAAGTATTAATGGTCTTTATTGCATCATATTGATAACTAACCGGGCTTGCAGGGCACGCTAAGTTATAAATCTCATCAACTTCTACATAATATGGATTGGTAACATCATGACGAACCAATTCAAAATAGGGGTTCGACATTAATGGTAATATATTTACTTTTTTTCCTGTAAAGAAATTATCTAAACAAATGACTTCATTTCCTTCATCTAAAAGTCTTTTACATAAATGAGAGCCCACAAAACCAGCACCTCCAGTAACAAGTATTCTTTTCATTCTTTTAATTTGTATTTATTTTTCACTTTATGGATTACATAGTCATAATTAAAAATGAAAAAACTAGCCAATAACGATAGGCTATATATTGCATTAAACCTTAATCCTGTATACAAAGCTGACGCCATGATTAATTGTCCTACAAATATAGAGAATGTAAAAAGAGCAATTCTAACCCTTATATCTGTCCAAAACAATTTTCTCTTTTTTATTAAAAAATAAATACTTTGCATAAAAATAATCAAATATAAAATCCTAAAAATAATTGCTAGTTGGTCTAAAGAACCTTTTTTTTCAACCTCTGGAAACGGATTAAAATTTGACTTAAGTTTAATCCACACCATCGCTGCTTTCTCATTAAACGGCAATTGATCAAAAAATATTTTTGTTGCTTTTTTATATAGGTTACTTTGATCTATGATGCTGTTTGATACGGCATCAATTTCTATTTGACTCACATACTTTAAATTTAAATTAGCATCTGCTAAATCTCCATTTACATTATTAAAGTCTTCTACTACACGTTCATTCCATCCTTTTGATAATGATGACCCTTGTGATGCAGTTAAAAAAACTCCCTTATTATAAACTATTTGATTTCTCAAAGGCCAAGCAATTGTTAATATTATAAAAATAATTAAATGAAGAAAAATTGTCTTCGTTTTTGATTTAATATTTAAAAGACAATAAGCGCCAAATAATGTTCCTATAAAGAAAATAGAAACGGGATGACACAATATTGTAATCGATAATATAATCGGAATTAAAATATTTGTTCTTTTTTCTTCCCTTAAAGATATAAAAAGATAAAAAGCATAAAAAATAAACAGTGCTGTTACACTTTCTGAAAGAAAAGTAATGGAGTATTTCTGATAAAATGGTTCTAAGGGTAGTAATAATAAAAGTAAATAGTTATTTACAATTTTAGCCTTTATCAACTTCCTATAAATAAGTACTATGAAGAATGTTTCTAATAGAACTTTTAAAACTAAAATAATGAATATGTTGTTTGTTAAAATGAAGAAAAAAGACATTATAAACGGCCATATGGGAGGTCTCCAAACAGCAGATTCTGAAAGATGGGTGGAATTATTATCAGAAAATATACGATGATCATGTATGTTTTTGGCAATCATTAAATAATGTTCAGAATCTCCGATAGAAACTAGTTCTTTAAAAATAACCGGGCCGTACAAATTTTGGTTTTTATATACGGAAAATAAAAAATAGCTTTTTATTAAAAGAATAAAAAGAATAAGAAAAGTTTGTGCTCTTTTTTTAAAAACTACTGATTGGATCATTTTGAAAAGGCGTACTTAATAATACAATAGATTGCTCTTACACCGTCTTTCCATCCGATTTTCTTACCGTCTTCATATGTTCTTCCATAGTAACTAATTCCAACTTCGTATATTCTAATTCCTTTTATTTTTGAAATTTTAGCTGTTACTTCAGGCTCAAATCCGAATCTTTTTTCTTTTAGTTTAATTCCTTGAACCATCTTCGTGTTGAACATTTTATAACATGTTTCCATATCAGAAAGGTTCAAGTTTGTAAACATATTTGATAAAGTCGTAAGAAATTTATTTCCTATTGTATGCCAAAAAAATAGAATTCTATGGGGCTTACTTCCTTGGAATCTTGATCCATACACAACATCAGCATCTCCAGACAAAACAGGCTTTAAAAGGTCATTATATTCATTAGGATCATATTCAAGATCGGCATCTTGAATAATCATAAATTCTCCTGATGCTTTTGAGATTCCCGTATGCAATGCAGCTCCTTTTCCTTTATTTACTTCATGTTCAAAATACTGAATATTTACATCAGGATTGTCTTTCATGTAGTTTGCAATAGCTTCATTTGTTGCATCCGTAGAGCAATCGTTAACAATAATTAACTCCTTTTTAATATTGTTTAAAAGTTGAACATCTTTTACCTTATTCAGAATTTTATGAATTGTGGCAGCCTCATTATACGCAGGAATGATAATGGATAATGTGTCAAACGTCATATCGTAGTTCTAGTTTATGTAAAGTTTCAAATATAATCAATAACCTATCATAAGCAAATAATAATTCTGTCCTTTTTTAGGTTTATCAAAAAAAAAGAGCACATCTAATAGATGTGCTCTTTTTTATAAAATATGATTTTTTGCTAGTTCTTAAGAACTACTACTTTTATGAAATTTGACTTCGCTTTAGCTACGTCTAATTCTTTAAGGCTTCTGCTCTTGTGAAATTTGACTTCGCTTTCTCTACGTCTAATTCTTCAAGGCTTCTGCTCTTGTGAAATTTGACTTCGCTTTAGCTACGTCTAATTCTTTAAGGCTTCTGCTCTTGTGAAATTTGACTTCGCTTTAGCTACGTCTAATTCTTTAAGGCTTCTGCCCCACCAACAATTTCTAAAATTTCATTGGTAATTGCAGCTTGACGTGCTTTGTTGTATGTTAATTTTAAATCGTCACGTAATTCTGTTGCATTGTCTGTTGCTTTATGCATTGCTGTCATACGAGCTCCGTGTTCTGCTGCAAAACTATCTCTTACAGATTTGTATAACTGTGTCTTTAATGACTTAGGAATTAATGCTAATACAATCTCTTCTTTAGATGGTTCAAAGATATAATCTGCATTTGTATTTGTATCTCCTTCTACAGGTTTGATTGGTAAGAATTGTTCTACTTGTGGTATTTGAGTTGCAGCATTTTTAAATTGATTGTAAACGATTTCTATTTTATCATAGGTTCCGTCTACATATAAATTCATCATTTTTTCTGCTACTTCAGCAACATTGTCAAATGTTAGATTGTCAAAAACATCATTTCTGGTTTCAATTACTGGATATGTTTTTGATAAGATATCGTTTCCTTTTTTACCAATAGTTAGTAAATCTACGTGAACGTCTTGGTAGTTATCTTCAATATTCTTAACCGTTTTTTTAATTACAGAAGAATTAAATCCACCACACAAACCTCTGTTAGAGGTAACAACCACTAACAATACTTTAGATATTTCTCTTTGTTTAGAAAAATCTCCACCAGCATCGCTATCTAATGTTGCACTTAAGTTTTGTAACAACTCTGTCAATTTAGATGAATAAGGACGCATTGCTGTAATAGCATCTTGCGCTTTTTTCAACTTTGCAGCCGATACCATTTTCATAGCACTGGTAATCTGCATCGTAGATCCAATCGATGTAATTCTGTTACGTATTTCTTTTAAGTTTGCCATACTATTGAAATTTTGTTACTCCCACTTTCGTGGGAATGACAACTATTATTTATGCAAAATGAGTAGAAATCTCTTTAGCTGCCGCTTCTAATACAGCAATTGCTTCGTCTGTTAATTTACCAGACTTTAATACATCTAAAGTATCTCTATGTTTTGCGTTTAAGTAATCGATATAATCTCTTTCGAATTTTTTTACCATCTTAACAGGAACATTTTTTAACAAGTTTTTAGAACCTGCATAAATAATAGCTACCTGATCTTCTACGGTATAAGGATCGTTTTGTGCTTGCTTTAAAATTTCAACGTTACGTTGTCCTTTTGAAATAACATTCATAGTTGCTGCATCTAAATCAGATCCAAACTTAGCAAACGCTTCTAATTCACGATACTGTGCTTGATCTAATTTTAATGTTCCAGAGACTTTCTTCATTGATTTAATCTGAGCATTTCCTCCTACACGAGATACTGAAATACCTACGTTAATTGCTGGACGAACTCCTGAATTAAATAAATCTCCATCTAAGAAGATTTGTCCATCTGTAATAGAAATTACGTTTGTTGGAATATATGCAGATACATCTCCTGCTTGTGTTTCAATAATTGGTAATGCAGTTAAAGAACCTCCACCTTTTACAATTCCTTTTAAGGAATCTGGTAAATCGTTCATTTCACTTGCAATTTTATCATCATTGATCAATTTTGCAGCACGTTCTAATAATCTAGAGTGTAAGTAAAATACATCTCCTGGATACGCCTCACGTCCTGGAGGTCTTCTTAGTAATAAAGAAATCTCACGGTATGCAACTGCTTGTTTAGATAAATCATCAAAAACAATTAAAGCGGGTCTACCTGTGTCTCTAAAGAATTCTCCAATTGCCGCTCCAGCAAATGGTGCATATACTTGCATTGCTGCAGGATCTGATGCATTTGCTGCAACTATTGTTGTATAAGCTAAGGCTCCTTTTTCTTCTAACATGTTTGCAATTGCTGCAACTGTAGAAGCTTTTTGACCGATTGCTACGTAGATACAGTACACTGGTTGTCCTGCATCATAAAATTCTTTTTGGTTTAAGATGGTATCTAAAGCTACTGTAGATTTACCTGTCTGACGGTCTCCAATGATTAACTCACGTTGACCTCTTCCTACTGGAATCATTGCGTCAATAGATTTAATCCCGGTTTGTAAAGGTTCTGTTACAGGCTCACGATAAATAACACCAGGAGCTCTACGCTCTAAAGGCATTTCGTATGTTTTACCTTGAATAGGTCCTTTACCGTCAATTGGAGTTCCTAAAGTATCAACAACACGTCCAACAATACCTTCACCTGCTCTTAAAGAAGCAATTCTTTCAGTACGTTTTACAGTTGAACCTTCTCTAATTGAAGTAGAAGCTCCTAATAATACAACCCCTACATTATCTTCTTCTAGGTTCAATACAATTCCTTCTAATCCGTTGTCAAACTCAACTAATTCTCCGTATTGTACATTTGCTAATCCGTAAACACGAGCAATACCATCTCCAACTTGTAGAACACTTCCTACTTCTGCTAGTGATGCATTTGCATCAAAATTTGTTAATTGTTGCTTTAAAATTGCTGAAACTTCAGCTGGTTTAATTCCTGCCATCTTCTATAATTTGATGTATAATTAAATTTTTGGAATATAATGACTATTGTCAAATTCCTTTCTTAATTCATTTAAATGGTGAGAGAAACTTGCGTCATATTGCATGTCTCCTACACGTAATATAAATCCGCCTAATATTGATGGATTTACGATATTTTCTAGAACTGCTTTGTTTCCTGTTAAGTCAACTATTTTATCTAGTACTTTTTTCTCTAATTCTTTTGTTAAAGGAACTGCTGTAGTAACTTTAGCAATGTCTATGTTTTTATAATAATCATAAATGATTGAATATTGCTTTGCGATAGAATGCAATATATTCATTCTTTTATTTTCTTGTAACAAATCAAATAATCCTAGAGATACCACATTTACTTTTCCAGTAAATAAAGCATTTAATACTTTTTTCTTGTAAGAAAGTTTTACAATTGGACTATTTAACATCACATCCAAATCTGGGTTTTCAGAAATAGTTGCTGCAATTAACTGCATATCTGCATTCACTTCTGTTTCAACCTTAGTTTCCTTGGCTAAATTAAGAATTGCTTTTGCGTAACGTAATGCTGGTCTTGCGTCTTTCATGTTCTTACTTTAAAGTAACTTCTTTTAACATTCCTTCAACTAATTTAAGTTGATCGTCTTTAGAAGCTAATTCTTTTTTGATAACGGTTTCTGCAATACTAATAGACAACTCTGCAACTTGATGTTTCAATTCTGCAATAGCTGCTTGTTTTTCTTGTTCTATTGATGCTAATGCATTTTCAATTAACTTAGAGGTAACTTCTTTTGCTTCATCTTTTGCGTCAGAAATCATAGCATCTTTAATCTCACGTGCGTCTTTCATTAGTGCATCTCTTTCTGCTCTTGCGTCTTTCAACAATTGCTCGTTGCTAGCGTTTAAGTTCTGCATTTCTTTTTTAGCTTCTTCTGCAGAAGCTAATGCACTCTTAATTCCTTCTTCTCTTTCATTGACTGCACCTAAGATTGGCTTCCATGCAAACTTTTTTAATAAAAGAATTAATCCTACAAAAAGGATTAGCTGCCAAAAAAATAGTCCAATAGAAAAGTCTTCAATTAATTTTTCCATAATATCTAATGTATACTGTTTTAAATATTTTTTGTTTAATTTAAATAATAGATCATAGCCAATCGCTATGATCTATTATTTTAAAAATCTTAGCTTATACTGCAAATAATGCAGCAAATCCAATACCTTCAATTAAAGCAGCTGCAATAAGCATAGCTGTTTGGATCTTACCTGTCGCTTCTGGTTGACGAGCAATAGCTTCCATTGCTTTTCCACCAATTTGACCGATACCGATACCAGCTCCAATTACTACTAATCCTGCTCCGATAAAATTTAAACCTACCATAATATATATTTAAAATTAAAAATTCAATTTTGTAATCACCTTAATGGTGATCGTGTTCTTCCACTGCTGCTCCAAAATATAATGCAGACAACATAGTGAAAATATAGGCTTGTAAAGCCGCTACTAATAATTCTAAGATCCCTAATACCATTGCTAGTAAGAAAGACAATGATCCTCCGAGCCAATTTTGGGCTATAAAAATCATTCCAAGAATACTCATCAATACAATATGACCAGCTGTAATATTTGCATACAAACGGATCATTAAAGAAAATGGCTTAATAATAGTTCCTAACAACTCTATTGGCATTAAGATAAACTTCATTGGAACAGGTACTCCTGGCATCCAGAAGATGTGTTTCCAATAATCTTTCTTTGCAGTAAAAGTTGTAAGTATATAGGTAAGTATTGCTAAACAGAATGTAATAGCAATATTATTGGTTACATTCACTCCTAATGGCGTTAATCCAAACAAATTGATAATCCATATAAAGAAAAATACCGTTAATAAATAACTCATATATCTCTTATAATGCTTCTCTCCAATGTTTGGCTTTGCAATGTCATCACGAATGTATAATACAATTGGCTCTAATAAACGACCCATTCCTTTTGGCATAGATTCATTGTTCTTATATGCTTTAGCCATGCGACTAAATAATAAGAACATAATTAAAGACACAATCATTACCATAAATACATTTTTGGTAATTGAAAAATCTAGTGGTTTTGTATTTGTTACGTGATGTTCTGCATCTTCAGTAACTATTCCTTCTAAGCTATCAACTTTATAAATCTTACCGTGGTGTTGTTTATAAAAGTTATCTCCAACTTTAGCAATCGTTTCACCGTGATGAAATTTAGAAGACATGAATACTTTCAATCCACCATCCCATAAAATAACTGGTAAAGGAAATCCAACATATACATGTTCTCCTGTATCACTTGTATACGAAAACAAACTAAAATCGTGAGAATCTAATAAATGGTGAGGAATATACTCTTCTACTTCTTTCGCTCTTTGTTCCTTCGTTTTTTCAGTTTGATGAGTCTCTTTCCCTTTACTTTTTTCATTGTCATTCGCAAAAGTTGCAATTGATAATAAAAGGAATACTAAGGTTAACGCTTTTATAGTTATTTTTCTATGCATATCACTCCAATAATAGTGGCTTAAAAATCGCTGCAAAGGTATGTTTTTATCTTAAAATCAAAAACTATTTTAAAGTTTATTTTAAAGGGCTTTTTACTAGCTAAAAAGAAGGGGGGTTATTCCAATTTATTGAGCCATTTAGAGAGGCTGAAAATCTCTACTGAAAGGGTGAAAAAGTAAGGAATAAAAAAGGCAAATAACTCCGTTTTAGAAACAATTCCGTCTGACTTATAAGAAGTATTAAATAAGATTAAGAACAAAGCAAACTTAGCTGTGCTTGCAAAAATAAATAGAAACCCTAGACGATTTTTAAATTTTTCTCTAAAAAGAAACAATACGGTAAAGACAATAATAGCAAATGCTGTGTTTACAACATAGGCCAACACTATCTTATCATTAAAAAGAGGGAATTCTAAAAAACCTAGAACGAATAAGTGACCGATAAAAACAAGCCCTATAATTAAAGTTATTCTTAGTAAGAAAGTAGAAATTGTTTTATTCATTAAGAATTAAGCCTGTTCAGTTGTTTTACTGTTAAATATAAAGAAATTCCAACCCCTAAAAGTGTTGCAATAATAATGTATCCTCTATCGCCTTCATTGTACATTTTATCTAACCACTTTCCTAACATAACAAAAAGGTAAATTGTTACCCCCATCTGAAAAGCAACACCTGTAAGTACTAAGGCGTTTTTAAGCGGTTTTTTCTGAGAAGGTTTTTGATTGCTCATGTTGATTGAGTTCTTTAATTGCTCCTTTCATAGAACATGTTGCGTTAAATGTTGCTCCTGGTTCTATTGATAATCTCCCAACAGTAACTTCTCCAGAAATATGTGCAGACGATTTTATTGTTAATACTTCTTGAACAATCAACTCTCCAGAAAACTTCCCTTCAATATCTGCATGACTTGATTCTGCTTTTCCCTTGATAGATCCTTCAGACCCAATAATTACTCTTCCTTTTGTTTTTATGCTTCCCTCAAGCAATCCGTCTATCCTAAAATCTCCTTCCGAAATAATATCTCCTATTATTGACGTGTTTTTTGCAACAACATTTCTTTCCATGGCATTGGTTTTTTTAGTCATTCCTTTTTAATTAAACATTGAGATTACTTGTTGAGTCTTTTTATAATTTCCAAGGCTTTTTTTCCTTGTTCTGTTCGTGGGTAATTAACCGCAACTTTCTCTAAAGCAGTAATATACGATTCTTTCCTTTGATATTTCCCTATTGCATACGCTTTTAGCAATTCAAATTTAGAGATTAAAACAGACCCTTCTTCAAGAGTGGGTATTGTCATGTCTATAAAGTCGATTGCGCCTTCAAAAAAATCATCTTTGTATAAACGATACGCTATTTCATAAACTACTGAGTCTTCGTCTATCTTTTTTTCTTTTGAAAGTTCTATTTCTGGATTTATAATAATTTTTGCAAAAGGAGAGTTTGAATATTTCTTTAAAACAACATCTTTATACTGGGCTGCTTTTTTGTCTCCGCTTTCAGAATAAATTTTATACAAATGATAATTTGCCGGTAAGATTAAATCTTTATCAGGATCAGATGCTAACAATCTTTCTAGATTGATAATCGCTTGCGGTATGTTCTTAAATTGTTCTTCATAAATTAAACCCAATTCAAACAACGCTGTATTTCTATCATAAACTAAAGAATCTATTTCTTTTTTTGTTGATGGAACTGCATTTAAATATGTAGATAATTCATAGCGTGCTAATTTCTGATTGATAACAACTTCGTCTGTAGTGGCTATGCTGCTAATTTTAGATTTATCGGATAACCTCCAATTATCATCTAAAGGTCTGCTTCCCCAAACGCGTTCAAACTCTCCTTTTCCGAAGCCTAAAGATTGCACATTATAGAAGTACCATTTTCCTACTGCTTCTCTTTTTTTTGTAGCTCCGCCAAAAGAATTTCCAAATGATATAGCATTCAGCTTTTTTTGAGCCAACTCTTCGTCTTCTTTTTTAATTTTATCGATATAGTCTTGAAAATACTTTTCTTTTTGCTCTTTTGGCAGTGCCGCTAACGCAAGAATACTATCGTTTGTTTGAAGAATTCCTTCATATTTAGTAAGTGACGCTAAGTTTTTAGACCTTCTTTCAATTCTTTTTATTCTTAAAGTTTGTTTGTTTTTTGCAACTTGTAAAACGCTATCGTAATAAGAGCCTGCGGTAACATAATCTATATCTTTAAAGTAAATATTTGCTAATTTCTCATAGCTAAAAGTCTTTTGTTTAGCGGTTCCTTTTTTTGCTCGTAAAGAGTTGTTATAATTAACAATTGCATTGTCAATACTGTCTCTTCCTTCTTCTAAAATAGCCACTTGATAATAAAGTCCGTCTAAATAAGGTCTATTGTCTCTGTTCTTAATTAGTTTTCTATAACGCTTTAACAAAGCGACTGAAGAGGAATCTGAAACAGAGTTTTTAGCCAATTCTATATTCGCGTAAATTCTGTATTTATACGGTGCTTTTTTGAAGTTTATTAATTTTTGAAAAACAAATGACGCTGTGTCTTTCGTTTTGTCTAGTCCGTATAACTGACCTAAAACAAATAAGTTTCTAGCTCTTTGAACTTTATTTTTTGATGTTTTAGTTGCTCGCCATAAGTATTTTTTCACCTTATGAACACTGTCCATTTTAGTGTACGCCATTGCCATAGCGGTATTTGCCTCTTCTCTTATTAGATCTGATAAACCAGGTTGTCTCAGTAATATTTCTAATGTTTCAATTGCTAATTCTTCATTGTCAATTCTAATATGAGCTTTTGCTCTCCAAATTTTGGTTTCATTGATTAAGCTCGCTTTTGGATAGTTCGCTATAATATAATTAAAGGCATCTATAGCAGGGACAAAACGCTCTGTATAATATCTTGATTTCCCTAATAAGAGATAAGCATCATCAATTTTTTTATTGCGTTCTTTTCCATAAATATTCATGGAATGTTTTTGAATGGCTTTTACTGCTTTTTCTTCAGAAGTATCAAAAGGCGATGATTGCACCGTAGTGGAAGCGTCGTTTTTTGGAGCACCTGGTCCGCTAAAGCCAGATGAAAATGTTGGTGCTTTAATTTTATTTCCTTCAAACTTTAATGGCTCTATTGGAAGTAACTCCCAAAAATCATCTTCATACTTTGAGTTGATCTCTTTGATCCCTTGTTCATAGGCAACCTGACCATTATACAGTATATTGTATTTGGTTGTTACCGCATGATAGTTTCTGTTTAGAAATGCATCTTTCTTTGTGCTACAAGAAATGATGAGCAAAAGCAAACTTAAAAACCCTATTTTTTGACTGTTTTTCATGGAATATAAAGCTCTTATTACAACAGATTCTCTTTCAATATATTGCAATTCGGCCTGTAAAAATAGGAATAAAACTGAGATTTACTTTCTTAAACAGAAAAATAGCTCTCTAACTCTTGTAATGTTTCTTTAGAAGTCACTAAATCTTTTACAACATTTCCTTTCTCAAGAACCACTATTCGCTCACAAACTTCGGTTACGTGGCTTAAATCATGACTAGAAACTAAGACCGTTACTTCTTTATCGGTTGTCAATGTTTTTAATATCTTTTTTAAGCGAATTTGAGTTGTTGGATCTAAATTTGCAAAAGGTTCATCTAAAATTATAACTTGAGGATTGCCCATCAGAGCAGCTACAATTCCTGCTTTCTTTTGATTTCCTTTACTTAAATCTCTTAAATATTTTTTCTTTCCTAAGATTTCGTCATTAAAGATTTCATCAAACTGTACTAAAAATGATTTTACATCAGCTTTATTCATCCCTCTTAAATCTCCTATAAATTCGAAATATTCTTCTGGAGTTAAGTATCCAATTAGAAAAGATTCGTCAATAAAAGATCCTGTAAATGTCTTCCATGCTTCACTATGGTTTACAGTAACATCATTGTTTATAATGCTCCCTGTGGTAGGTCTTATTAAGTCCAATAAGATGTTGAAAAGCGTTGTTTTTCCAGCTCCGTTGTTTCCTACCAAACCAAAACTTTGTCCGGTTGGGATTTCTATAGATGGTACATTTAAAACTTCTGCTTTTCCGTATGTCTTTGAAATTGTATTTATTGTAATCATTGTCTTTCTGTTTGGTTAAAACTATGCTTCCTTTTCAAAAGCGTTAATCATAGCGTATTTATCTTTAATGTACTTTTTTTCGATGAAATTCATTGCATAATTTTTACATAGTAGGCTTATAATTCCTATTGATGTCAAAACAATATATCCAGAGCTTCCGCCTACAAATTTATTAAAAAGCCAAAAGATCAACATTGGTAAAGCCATTAAAGGAATAATAATTAAAAATTGTGTGGCACTTGTACCTTGTGTATTCCCAAAACCACTTTTGTTTAAATCAATTCTTTTTCTATTAAAAGACCCAGAGTATAATAAGAAAAGTGAATTAAAGCCAATATTAAAAACCGCTCCTGCTGTAATCATTAAGAAAATATCTATTCCAAAGTATAAGTAAGGAAAGCTTAAAAAATAAAGCACCGTAGTCATTACCACCATTAAAATCCATTTAGATTCTAAGAACTTTCTGTACTTAAAACTTTGACTCATCAGCATTTTATAATGAGGACTATCCCAAGCCGGAATGAATTGTCCGTAATTTAAAGTAAACCCTCCTGTTATAAATAAGGACGCAAATATTAACATTGCTGGCATTTCTGCATAGGCATCACTTGTAAAGAAAAACAAACCATAAAACAGAAACAAGAAAGACATTAAGAAAACCGTTTTGGTTCTTTTGTTTCTCCAAATTAAACGAATATCATTTTTTATAAACGGAGCTACATCACCCAACCTGTTAGTAAACGATAAATCTACAGATTTTGCTTCTTCCACTTTTTCAGAAACTACTTCATCTAAGTAAACTCTATTTCGTAATACTTTAAAGTTAGAGTAATATAAAGCCACAAGAGCAATAACAGCAAGTAAAGAATACGTTGGACTGGTATAAACAGCATCAAATAATTGACCTCCAAAATCTGTAACATTATATACCTCAAAATATTGAAGACCAACTAAACCTAATAAAACAGTTATCATTGTTCCGAAAGCAACGTTGTTTTTATTAATTAAAAAGTTTAGAAAATTTGCAGATTGAATCAGTAAAATAATTGTAAATAACCATCCAAGAACTCCAGCTGTATCATATCCTTCTATGATTAAAACCACTGAAAAAGGAACGTAAAAAAACAATCCTAGGATGTTAAAAAAAGAAATCGATGATTTTGCCAAGAGGTAATGAACTAGTTTGCTTTTTTGGACGGGTAAAATCAGAAAGGGTTTAATATTCATGACAGGTAATTTCTGCATGAGATATCTAAAAATCAAATCACCCAAAATAGCATATAGTAAATACGAATTTACTACCTGTAAAGGATCTGATTCTGGAAACATTTTCTTTAAAAGATAGTATCCACCAACTCCAATTGCTAAAAAAGAAAGAATAAAATACAGTGCAAAAAACACCATAATTATTTTTAAAGCAATTCCTCTTTGCCAATGAGAAGAACGAAAATATTGTTTCCATTCTAAGCGTAAAAAATGTCTAATCATAGTTTGGTTTCATTAGTTAGAACAATCAATAAGTATATAAAAAGGTTCTTTTGTTACAAGTATATTGATAAATTTATAAAAAATAAAAAATCCCAAGCAATAACTCGGGATTTTTATTTTTTAAGCTTCTACCTTTAAAACATCTTTAATCATTTCTTTTAAATTTTGTTTTGGCAGCGCTCCATTTGCCATTTGCGGTTGTTCATCCATTGGAATAAACAACATAGAAGGAATACTTCTAATAGCAAAAGCAGCAGCGAGTTCTTGTTCTGCTTCCGTATCTACTTTATAGATATTTATTTTATCGCCATACTCTTCACTTAGTTCTTCTAAAATCGGAGCAATCATTTTACAGGGTCCGCACCAATCTGCATAAAAATCTATAATTGCTGGCACTTTTCCTTCAAATGCCCATTCTTTATTTTTCTCGTAATTGAAGACCTTTTCTAAAAAGGTTTCCTTCGTTAGGTTTTCTGTCATAATACTTTCTTGTGTTCAGCAAATTTAGACGTTTTAAATTGATGAAAATTACACTCATTAAAGACATTAAAATCTATGCATTTAATTTTTTGTAAATTCAACCCTAACTAATTATTAACTAATCTTTTATATTATGAAATTAATTGCAACAATTGCTCGATACCTTCTAGGTATAGCGATGCTAGTTTTTGGCGCCAACAAGTTTTTAGATTTTATGCCAGCTCCAGAATTACCAGAAGCCGCCGGTTCATTTTTGGGTGCTTTAGCCGAAAGTGGATACATTTTTCCAACACTTGGAGTGGTTTATATTCTAGCTGGTCTTTTGCTGGTTTTAAACAAAGCAGTTCCTTTTGCATTAATAATGCTTGTACCTGTTTCGTTTAATATTGTCGCTTTTCATGCTTCTTATGATCCTCAAGGAATCTTATTTGCAGCCGTTGTTGCGGTATTAAATATCTTTTTAATTTATACAAACTGGGACAAATTTAAATCCTTGTTTGAATAAACTAAAAATGTTAAATTTTATGAAACCTTTTGTGAAAGTAACACAAGAGGTTTTTTTTATGTTAATTTAGAGCACAATTAATTATTGAAACAATGAAAAAACTAATCATTCCTATTCTTTGCGCTGCTACAATGCTAACAGCTTGTAAAGAAGAATCAAACAAAAGAGATATTACTGTGAATTACCCCGAGACAGCAAAGAAGCCTGTTGTAGACACGTTTTTTGAAACAGAAGTTGTAGATAATTATCGTTGGTTAGAAGACGATAAAAGTAAAGAAACCGAAGATTGGGTAAAAACAGAAAACGAAGTTACCTTTGATTATCTCTCTAAAATTCCATACAGAGATCAATTAAAAGACCGCTTATCTGAATTATGGAACTATGAAAAAATAACGGCTCCTTTTACCGAAGGAGAGTATACCTATTACTACAAGAACAACGGATTACAAAATCAATATGTTGTCTATCGTAAAAAAGGCGGTGAAGGAGATGAAGAAGTGTTCTTAGATCCTAATACTTTTTCTGAAGATGCAACAACCTCTTTAAGTGGGTTAGACTTTTCTAAAGATGGAAAAACAGCTGCGTATTCTATTTCTGAAGGGGGAAGCGATTGGCGTAAAGTGATTGTGATGGATGTTGAATCAAAGAAAATAAAAGGAGACACTCTGGTCGATGTTAAATTCTCTGGAATCTCTTGGAAAGGAAACGAAGGATTCTACTATTCTAGTTACGATAAACCAAAAGGAAGCGAGTTATCTGCAAAAACAGACCAACATAAATTATACTATCACAAGCTAGGAACCTCTCAAAAAAATGATCTTCTGATTTTTGGAGCAATTGCTGCTGAAAAGCATCGTTCTGTAGGTGGTTATTTAACAGAAGATGATCGATACTTAATTATCTCTGCTTCGACCTCTACTTCCGGAAACAAACTTTTTATCAAAGATTTATCAAAGAAAAACAGCAAATTAATTACTGTGATAAACAACTTTGATAGTGATACCTATATTATAGATAATAGAGGAAGCAAACTGTTTTTAGTAACCAACCTAAACGCGCCAAATCAAAAAATTGTAACAGTTGATGCTAAAAACCCTAGCGTTGAAAACTGGAAAGATTTTATTGCTGAAACTGAGTATGTGTTAAGTCCTTCTAGTGGTGGTGGGTATTTCTTTACAGAATACATGGTTGATGCCGTTTCTAAAGTATTGCAATATGATTTTGATGGAAAACTAATCCGTGAAATAAAATTACCTGGTGTTGGAAATGCTGGTGGTTTTGGCGGAAAAAAAGCTGCAAAAATCGATTACTTCACTTTTACCAATTACAACACACCTTCTAGTATCTATAAATATACGATAGAAACTGGTGAATCAGAATTATACTGGAGCCCAGAAATTGATTTCAATCCAGACGATTATGAAAGTAATCAGGTGTTTTATAGTTCAAAAGACGGCACCAAAATCCCTATGATTATCACTCATAAAAAAGGAGTAGCGTTAAATGGGAAAAACCCAACTATTTTATATGGTTACGGTGGATTTAACATCAGTTTAAATCCTGGTTTTAGTATTGCCAATGCTGTTTGGATGGAACAAGGCGGAGTATATGCTGTACCCAATCTACGTGGTGGTGGCGAATATGGTAAAGAATGGCACAAAGCAGGAACTAAGCTTCAAAAACAAAATGTATTTGATGATTTCATCGCTGCTGCAGAATATTTAATTGAAAAGAAATATACTTCTTCAGACTACTTGGCTATTCGCGGTGGTTCTAACGGAGGATTATTAGTTGGTGCAACAATGACACAAAGACCCGATTTAATGCGTGTTGCATTACCTGCGGTAGGAGTTTTAGATATGTTACGTTATCATACATTTACAATTGGTGCTGCTTGGGCATATGATTATGGAACTGCAAATGACAGCAAAGAAATGTTTGACTATTTAAAAGGATATTCTCCTGTGCATAATGTAAAAGAAGGAACGTCTTATCCTGCAACAATGGTAACTACAGGTGATCATGATGATCGTGTGGTTCCTGCACATAGCTTCAAATTTGCTGCAGAATTACAAGATAAACAAGCTGGAAAAAATCCGGTATTGATTAGAATTGAAACCAATGCTGGTCATGGTGCTGGAACTCCGGTTGCAAAAACCATCGAGCAATATTCAGATATTTTTGGTTTTACATTATATAATATGGGATTTGATAAATTGCCAAATCCGCCAAAAGCAAAAATTAAGAGCTAACTGATGTAATTTTCAGTATTTTTACACCGCGAATTATTTTAAATAGTTCGCGGTTTTTTTATGCTAAAAGTCGACAATATATCTTTTCAATATCATAAGAAAAAAGAAGTTTTAAAAAACCTTTCTTTCTCATTAGAAGCCGGACAACATTTGTGTGTCATGGGCGAAAGTGGTAGTGGAAAATCGACTTTGTTAAAAGCTATTTATGGATTATTAGATCTAAATAAAGGGTCGGTATTTTGGAATGAAAAACAAGTATTAGGCCCTGCTTTTCATTTGGTTCCCGGAATGGATTTTTTTAAATATGTAGCACAAGATTTCGATTTGATGCCGTACACCTCTGTTTCAGAAAATATTGAAAAATTCTTATCTCGATTTCATCCAGAAGAAACAAAAGAAAGAACTCAAGAGCTTTTAAGGGTAATTGAAATGACAGAATTTAGGAACGAGAAAGTAAAAAACTTGAGTGGCGGACAACAACAAAGAGTCGCCATTGCTAGAGCTTTGGCTAAAGAACCTGAACTCATTTTATTAGACGAGCCTTTTGGTCAAATAGATAATTTTAAAAAGAATTCACTCAGAAGAAACCTCTTCACATACTTAAAAGAAAAAAACATTGCCTGCATCGTAGCTACTCACGATGGTGATGAGGCCTTGTCTTTTGCGGATCAAATGATTGTGATAAAAAATCAACAAATCATTGCAAAAGATGCTCCGAAAAATTTATATGAACGTCCTACTGAACAGTATGTTGCCGCACTGTTTGATGATGTAAATAAAATTGATGTTAACGGAAAATTGATGTTGCTATATCCACATCAAATTAAAATCGTGGAAGCTTCAAATCACAAAGCCACCGTTGTTAAATCATATTTCAAAGGATCTTTTTGGTTGATTGAAGCGGTGTTTGAGGGTCAAACTATTTTCTTTCAACATTCTGAACAAGCAGTATCAGGAAATCTTTTTAATATTGATTTCTTTCCCGTTCCATCGTAATACATCTCCTGCTTTTTTTCCCAATAATAATTGTCCAATCGGAGAAGAAACTGATATCGCAAAATAAACATCGCCTGCAACTGCTAGTTGCCCTGCGCTGATACTTAAAA
>TARA_R110001632_G_scaffold41972_2_pt1 | contig 24579 bp, 31 predicted proteins | sample TARA_R110001632 | Tara Oceans TARA_R110001632 (sample SAMEA4398266) | marine metagenome | biome: Polar Biome; feature: [SRF] surface water layer (ENVO:00010504); material: water (ENVO:00002006), including particulate matter (ENVO:01000060) such as... | depth 5 m
AATTTCAGAGCATTGGTGCTATGAAGTCGCAGGCACTCAAATCAAAGCGGTGGCTGTGTAATGTATAGGAGAGGCTATATAGTAGCGTCCACAGGGGCAGACATGCACCACCGATTTACACCCGACACCAACCCCGCCCTCATTAGAATCCCGCCTTGCCTTTGGGCCATCACTTTCTTGACCCTTTTTCCAATCATGCCGTTCTTGATTCTCTTCAAGGTCGTTGAGTGTGGTGGTTCATATTAACTCCGATGAGATGGAAAGCATCGACCTTGGGCCGGCGTTTAGCCTCGGCCTATTGGTGGCCGTCGTGGTCTACTACCTTCCGAACATCATGGCGACCTTCGGTCTTTGAGCCGACCATGGGCCGACCATGGGCCGCACCGTCTGGGAAATCATAAACGCATGACGGAGGGGCCGCCGACCTATTTTTAGTCGTCGTCCACTTGAACAGTGTCGCTGTCAGTATATAGTCTTTCCTAACCTATACTCTCACTTCCACTTCAGAACTTTTGTCCGGTCATGTTATATAGGGGCGGCTCAAAGGACTACACATGCAAGACACATACGCAACCCGCCTAACATCCCCGACCGGTGAAATCACCGACGCCATCTATCGAAACACATACGGCGGTCGCCCCGACACCTCTCAAGTATTCGCCCGTGTTACCATAGAAGTCGCATATGCCCACTCTCTTGAAATCGTCCACATCGAAAAAGAAGCGAAAACCACAGGCGTGACCGGTGGAGAATCATTCATCACCGAGCAGGTTCCCACGGGCTTCGCTATCGTCATGGCCGACACTTGGCCGGTCGTTGAAACCAACATTCAATAAGTCGTCTCAGACGGTGAACGCATCACTGCGAGCCTGTCCCAAAAAACAGATAGGCGGGCATTTAATATAGGGGAGGCCGACGCTATGTGGTTTACCGCTACGGCAGTGAATGGCGTGGGGGAACGAAAACGGAGACGGAAAACATGCAAGAAGAAAACGAACTTGAAATGAATGAAGAAGAACGAATATCACATGAAGCGCACTGTAAGCACACGACCGTTAAGGTTTGTAGCCAATGCAAACAAACCGACTTTGTAACCTTGAAATATCAAATTGAAGGTTCAAGGTGTTCAATGTCTCAACATTTTTGCAACGACTGTGAGGATGTTATCAAAACCGAATATATTGAACGGTTAGGATTTGAAAGAGTGAATAAGAATCTATTGCTTCGAGAGGCACTTAGCGAAGTCGCACGCCTCACCAAGAGGCTCAAGCGCCATGAAGACGCACAGGACGCACGAGCCGCCAAGTTAGAGGCTTTGCTCCACGAATCCACAGGGGATGCCGAGAAGGAGCGTCAAGAGGCCGCCGCCGTTGATGTCTATGAGAACATGGGCCGAGACGAATGGCCCACCATGTCTTGAGTTCCGATGCTGTCGATTCTGTCGATGCTCTGATGAAGAAAGTGTCGCATAAAAAAGACTATATACCCCCAGCCCTATGTTCAAGTGGACACGCACCCCGATGGCAGGCCGAGCCAAAACCTTTTAGCGAACTGCTTATATAGGCGCATACCCAGCCATGTATATGAGCGCACACACAGACAGCCAAACAATTCTAAACATGATTCTTGAAAACGGTGGGGCAACGGTTGCAAGAACTTCACGCAAGCCGGTTTCATTCCCGTCCGGTTTTCAAGTCGCATACAAAGGCGCAGAGAAGATAATTGGAACCATCACACCGGCTTCAATCACTGACTACATGGACTCTCATAAGCAAGCAATCAAAGAGGGTAAGTTCTTTGGCTTTTGGATTAACGAAGGCTCACTTTATGCCGACATATCAACACACATTGAAGACCAAAATGAAGCGGTTGTAATGGGTCGAGAGAATGAACAAATCGCTCTTTGGAATTGGGCCACATTTGAAGAACTCATGGTTTGAGTATCAAGCAAACAAGAAGCGTGCGGGTGCGTGCGTGCCTGCGGGTGCGTGGTCTGATGAAGAAAGTGTCGCATAGGCAAGACTATATACTGCCAGCCCTATGTTCAAGTGGACGACGACTAAGCCGACAGGGGCCACCGGTCAATGACAGAATGTATAGGCGAAGTGCTTAAGTAGGGGTGGCCTCTACGACTACACATGCAAGAACTGCAAACCTCCGACAGCCCCGCCACTGACCTCATCACCTTTGAGGTCGGTCAAGTGTATTACGCCAATCTACCAAACGAAACAAAGGCGTTCATCACAGTAACCCAACGACACATATCAAACAAAGTCACCGCACGAGTCGATGTCACCGGCCTCGGCCACGACATCGGAACTTTCACCATTCGCAACCACACCAACGCAAACGGCGTTATGGTTGAATGCCTTGAAGTCGGTGGACGCCTCTCATGGGCTGACCTCGACGCCTCCACCGTCTTCGGTGAAGAATGGGTTGCTTGCTACCTCGGACAGTGAGAACGCCCACAGCACCCACGACAGCACCCCCGCCGGCAAATCAAAACCGGCGGGGATTCTTTTTTTTCAAATCCCAGACCACGACCGCCGGCCCCTCGGCCGGCCTTGCCGGTTAGTCGTCGTCCACTTGAACCACAGGGCTGACAGCCTATAAAGATTCCGATGACCGATATATTTAATAGGCGGCAACCCCACGGCCAAACATGGACGACAAACAGCCCGAACCCCGCCCGATGACCCTCAATCTATCCCATGGAATATGCGTGAATTATTTCAATGACATTGATGAAGAAATGTGCATTCAAGACTACCTCTCGCACCTCCGCATTCATGTTGATGGAGAGACACCAATCTCATTTGAGAAGTTCGCCATCAATTGGATATTTGGAACTCATGGGCCGGTGTTTCGCAGTGAGTGAAGTATTCCCCAAGCCTTGGCATCCCGACGCTTGCCACCACTGCGGAGGATGGGACATCGACACGGACAACAACGACCGGTGTCTTCACTGCTACCGCTACCCCTGATTTCAGGATATATAGGCGAATCACTTAAGTAGGGGTGGCCTCTACGACTACACATGCCAACATACGCAAACAGCCCCGAAGTGAACTTCACACACGCAGTCGGAACCTCCGCAGTCAAGAACACCGTCAAGACTCTTATCCTTGATACAATCAACGCAGTGGCTCCCGAAGTCAACTTCAACCACCGCACCCTCAACATTCAACTTACACGAGCAAATACCGGCGCAACCGCAGGCCACTTGAAGATTGGATTCATCAACGGCCACATCCAAATGCCGACCATGAGCATGATGGTCAACATGAAGCGAGTCGACTCCGAGCAAACAATTATTCACGAGACTATCCATTGGCTTCAATTTCAACTCAATGTAGCAACAGCAGTGCGCCATGAAGGCCGCTATGTCTATCTCTGGGACAATGCTACCGGTGCGCTCTTGAACGCCCGTGGTCAAGGCGATAACGCCCTCCTTAACATGATGACCGAAGGTCGCACATGGAACGCAACCGCACCAACTCTCGGCACTGCTCAAGGTGTCCGTGTTCACCGACACTCGACCGAAATGAAGTCCACACACGGACGCTTGAACTACTACCTCGACCCTGCGGAGTCCCAAGCACACCGCCTCGCTCTACCTATCGCCAAGCGCCTCGGACAACCTCAAGCAGTCCTCGACTCATGCTTGAGCATGGCAGGCAAGCAAATGAACGCAGTGAAGGAGTCCAAAAAGCCAAGCCGTGGCATGAGAATCATGGACGAACTTTGGACGGTTGTCAACCGCTGAAAAAAAATCGAGAATCCAAAAACGGGGGTTCGGTGTCGGAGCCGAACCCCCCCCCTATCCGTTTTGCCTAACATAATTATTCCCAAATCTCTCACATACACCTCTCAAAAAATAAAATGAAAATTGCCTTATGTTGTGCCTATATATTTCGATAGGATATAGTGCTAACAGTCATTAACCACGCCTTCCACAGACCTAACTCATGTCAATCAGTAAGACCATCTTAGCAAGCGGCCAAATAGCAGTAGCGGCAAGCGTAGTGTTCGGTATAACTGTTACATCAAACATTGACCCCGCCTCGCCACCAACCGGCCCATTGGTAGTCAACCTTCTCGATGAATCGTCCAATTTAGGCGCAGGGCCAATTCAGTGTCGCATAATCGTCTCTGACCAAGGAATGGTTCCGACTGAACAGGTACTTTTCCCTGCCGGATTAAGACTACTCAAAGGCATTTCAATCATTGCAGTAGCCAATGGTCACACAGATGTTACAATCTCGGTTGATTACTCTTGAGGGATTCCAATGCGTCAAGTAATTGCCACATGGTTCAATGAGCCTGCGACTTGCGGGTTGAGTGCAAGCGGTAAGCAACGAACGAACACCCGTTTGCTTATTCTGATGGATAACGACAGCAGGGACTCGTTACAGAGTCTCGTTTTTTCGCATCAAACGGATGCAATGAAACACCTTGCAAACCTAACTCATACATGGAGAGTCGGAGGTTCTGACCTCGATGTGACCAATGTGAGTGTTCTAAACCCCTTTGATGAGCATGATAATTGGATGATAGACTTCGACCCCCAAACACCGCCAAATGCCCGTTGCTTCACGCTTACATAGGTGGGAAACGGGTATATACCGTATGGGGCGACTCATTGACCATGGAGAAGGAGGCGGAATTGATGGGCGACCCGTCAGCACTCGGCTCAATGCTTCAGATTCTTTTGATAATGAATCCGAACAAAACCTTCTATGTGTCCCGTTTAGGGGATTCGGTAGTAGTCAAAGACGAGGAATGAATGTCATGAGTCTTAGGACTGAACACCGCACTCACATACACCACATCTTCTATGAATTATGCAAAGAGCGAGGTTGGGCCTTGGGATTACCGACTTCTTTCGATTGGGAATACCTGCCTGACCACTTCACGAAGGTGCAGGCCCGCATCATTCTAACCGATGGCAAGCCCGTGATTCTATTTCACCCCGCCGCATTCAACAAAGACAACGGAAAGTTAGTCAAAGGACTGTTGCATCACGAGATGTGCCACTTCATTCTCGGCCCTGATGTGGGACATGGCCCCGTATTCCACGATTATGAACAGATTTGGGATGGATATTACCACTTCAAGCAAGAATCGGCAGACTTTGCTCGGTGGCTCGCTCGGCAAAATCCTCAATTCAACCTCCACTGTTACTCCTGCGGCCACTCATTTATGCGTGATACAGTCCCAAAAGGGCGAATGGCTTGCCGTTCCTGCTGTAATAAACACGCTAATGGTCAATACGACGATAACTATGCCCTTCATATAGGTGGGGCAGTCATGGATAACACATGAGCGACGAAAAGCCTATTGGACGACAGCAAGTAAAGAGAGAAGCACGAGTATCCATCCTCAAATCATTTGAGATGAAAGGATTCATCGGTGTTGAACGCAGTGCCGGTGCTGTAAATTACATGGCAATCAAGAGCAGTGAAGACTCTCAATTTGTAATCGCAAGCATCTACGGCGACCGTCGTGGTGTTGCTTCGATTTGGGTGAAAGACGACACTCTCGAATTACTCAAGGACTCCGGCGAACTCACTCCTGATGAAGACCGCATCATTCAAGATGTTTCTTTCTTCAAGCGTGGAATGGATTGGAAAATTGAAATCCACGACGCCGAAGATGCGCTGATTGGTGCAATCGTTTCCCGTTCCCAACAGGTCATGGCCGCTATCCAAGACGAGGAAGACGCTAAAGTCGCCGCACGAGTCGAGAAGCAACGCTTGGCTGACGAACGCAAGGCTTACATGGACTCAAAGCGCAAATCCGCATTCTGAAGGTGATTGATTTGGCAAATAAGTGTGCAATATGTGGTCAAAAGACTGATGTTGACCACTCTCTATGCGACGAATGTTACGCTGATTGGCAACGCTCTGAAGACATTTGGACTGACGATGATGACAGCAGGGGCAATTGTCCTTTATGTGACATCCCAACCAACAAAACAATCGTGAAGAATCCTCGATTGGTCATTTGGGAGCATACTCACTGTGCCGAATGTGCGCCGAAAATTGAAGAACGACTACCACTCGATAAGGTGCGTAAGCATGTGGATTGAAGAACATCGTCCACAGTCTCTATCTCAAGTCATCGGCCAAGACCACATCGTCTCACGCCTTCGATACATGGTTGATGAATTGCACTCTGATGCTGACGGCGAAAGCATACCTCACATGATGTTTGCAGGGCCGGCAGGAACAGGGAAGACATCAACAGCAATAGCATTCATGAAGTCGGCATTTGGTGAAGCATGGTCATCTAATTGGCTTGAACTCAATGCGAGTGATGAACGCTCCATCTCAACAATACGAACCAAGGTCAAAGACTTCGCAAGCCGTGGAGTCATTGGTACATACATGGTTGATGGCGTCTCTAAGCCGATGCCGTTCAATGTGGTGTTCCTTGACGAGTGTGACAACCTCACACCCGAAGCACAGGCCGCACTGCGACGGACGATGGAACGGTATCAACAAACCCGTTTCATACTCTCGGCTAACTACCCTCAAAAATTGATTGACCCTCTCAAAGACAGGTGCGCTTTTTCTGACACGAGATTCCGGCCGATTCATCCTGATGACATGCGCCCCGCACTGACTACCCTATCGGAGTCGCTAACAGAGGAAGCAATGGATTTACTGATTGAGACGAGCCGAGGCTCGATGCGAAAGGCACTCAATTTACTTTGGACTCTCACGAGGGTTGACGGCGAAGTCACGATTGAGGATGTCGAGGACTTCGTAGTTACGATTCAACCGTCAAAGGTCAAAGCCCTATTATTCAAAATATCCAAGGCAAGAACGAGTTCTGACAATCTCCGCCTGATGCGAGAGGTTGACAAAGAAGTGGAAGCACTCGCCGCACGAGGAATGTCCGGTGTTGAAATCCTCGATGCGATTTACGACTTGGCCGTCTCCGACGACATGCCGTTGCCACTCCAAAGCGATATTCTATCCGGCTTGGGTGATGCTCTCGGTTGGGCGTCGGTCGCTCAAAATGACATTCTCGCAGTAAAAGCATTCCTTCGACGGGTCAACATTAAATAGGTGGGCGTGTTGTATATGCACATGGAAGAATTGATTTGGCAAGGCCGGAACAAAGCAATGGCGATTGAAATAGCATTGGAGTGCGAACACTTCATGGCGATTCCAATGGTTGTAAAACAGACATGGTTAGACATACTTCTCTTTAGATGGCGCATCGTGGCTGACAGCCAACACCTCTCCGATGGTTTCCGATGGGAGGCTGAACCATGAGTCGAATCGAAGACGAAGTATGCAAGAAAATTGCACAGCGAGCCGAGGTTGGCAAAGACAAATATGGCGTGACGATGGAAACATCACCAATCACCCATCTCGAATGGCTCATTCACGCTCAAGAAGAAGCAATGGATTTAGCAGTATATTTACAGAAAATTATTGAAGAAGAAACCAAGCGACTAAACAGGTGTGATGGCACACTTGATTGCCCCGCAACAGGCGGTGCTTGCAATTGTCTATGATTCATATAGGTGTGTAAAGGTGAATCATCTATGCGAGAGCCATTATTGATTGTCGATGTCACCGCACAGGGAGACGAGAAGAATTGGAGTACAGTCATTCGTGCCAAGCGTCTCAATGGTGATACTGTCAAATTGAGAGTGCATGGTTGTAGTGCCAAGTTCTGGACTGCAAAGCCGGAGAGGGACTTCCCTTGGGGTCATAAAATTGACGGCCTCATCAAGACTGCTCACACGGCCATGACGAGCGTCGATGGCATTCCTCTGATGGAGGTTGTAGTCGAATCCCCATTTCACATTCGCAAGGTGCGTGACTTCTATTATCCGCACTACGCCGCCGATGCCAAGTGGTCATCTCTCGTGAGATGGATTCACGGTTGGGAAGCAGTCATCGAGGTTGACATGGATAAGGATTTACAGAATCTACGACCCGTCAACATACACTCAAGCGACACCCCGTCTTCCAACTTCAATCTCGACCTGCTGTATTTTGACATTGAAACAGCCGACTCTTTGGATATGGAAAACAGCCCTGAACCTGTTGTATCAATTGCAACATTTGATGTCAAGACCGGTGTGCATGAAATTGCCACCACATCTCCGACCTCCGAGCGTTTGGTCAAGAGATTCTTAGCGAGCAAGAAGGCTCTTGAGAATGTAGTCGAACACGACCAACCTATTCCACCCGTTAGCCCTGACAAAGTGAAGGTGTTCAACATGGCCGGTGAATCTCTCGCTGAACGAGAAGTCGCACTCATGAATTGGTGGGCTGAATGTCTAAACCGATACGACCCCGATGCAATCGCAGGTCAAAACATCAAGGGCTACGATATTCCATATCTCATCAATCGAGCGAAGCGACTCAAATACCGTGAGGGGAAGGAAGTTCCACTCTTGGGATTCATGCGCCGGATGCCAACCTTCGATACCAAAATTGCATACGCTGAACAGGTTCAAGGGGCCGCCGCAACAACAGGGGCCGCCTCACTATCGTGGATGGCTCACAGCACATTGGGATACGGAAAAGTCCCTCGCACGAAAATTGTCGAACTGATGGAAAAAGACCCCATGATGCTCGCCGTGTATAACGCATGGGACAATGTATGCGCCGCACGATGTATGGAAAAGTTAGACCTGTTACCGTTCTACATCATGAAGACAGCGTATCATAATTCAACACTCCATAACAACCACAGCAATATGATGCTCGTTGAGGATATGATGGGCCACTTGCTGATGAAGGAGAACATCATACTACCCTCTGTTCAAGTCGTCGCCGCCAACATGCCGGAAGGTGGCATCGAGCAAGGAGGGTTCGTTATGACAGCCCCGACAGGGATTTGGAAGAACGCATTTGAGTTAGACAATTCTATGGAATATCCATCGGCAATCATCACCGGCAACTTTGGCCCCGACACGAAAGTCAACCCTGACGACTATCCCGACGGATACCCATTCCCCGTGACAATCACTCGTGGTGGTCGTGTGTATCGCCGTGACAAAGAAAGCATCATGGCAAGGGTTCTCCGTGACCTCGCCACTGCTCGTCAAGACATCAAGAATCGAATGAAGACAGAGACAGATGAGGAATTGCTTATGGTTATGGATAGGCAACAGCGAGTCATGAAGGAGAACATGAACTCGTGGTATGGAGTATTGGGTTCGGGTCGAACTGAAAAGACACGAAACCGCCCGTTTAGATTGGCTGACCCTGAAATTGGTTCGGATATTACCGAGACTGCACGACTTCATAACGATTGGAACAAACATTTCATCAACAAAAGAACGCTTTGGTATTCAGAATCAGGAGTATATACAGAAAAAGACTATATACTCCCATCTCATAGGAGTGTAGAACTCCGGTTCACCACACTCTATCAGGACACCGACTCGTGCAAGGTTGCAATTGAGAACCACGACGAGGCCGAATCAACGGTTAGACCGTTCACGGAACAGGATATTAGGGATATGGCCGAGATTTTATGCTCAGAATTGAACGATTCCTTCCACGATTTTACAAAAGAGACGCTCAATGTGGCTAAAAACGAATACTTCGCCATCAAACCGGACGCATATTATGCTCGATACTTCCAATGGGGAGTCAAAAAGCGATACGCATACCGTGATTTTAACGGAAAACACGGTTACAGAGGCGTCGAACTGCGTCGTTCATCAGCACCTCCGGTGGTAAAAACGATGCAACAGGCCGTATTTGACTGTATTTTGGACGGTGGAGAGGCGAAAGAAGTGGGTAAATTGGTGCGAGAACAGCATGAAATCATGCTAAATCCCGATAAAACGCCTCAAATTGACTTCGGACAGCCGTTCGGAGTCAAGAAAGCAGGCACATTCGCACATAAAGCGGCCATGTGGAGCAACGATAACATCGGAACAGAGTTCGATTTGGGTGATAAACCACTCATATTCTTTGCCAAATCAGCCCCAAAACCGCTTCCAAACAACCGCCGTATCGCCATTGAGTGGGGTGAAAGCCCTGATTCATACGATATTGTAGTCGATAGGCTCATGAGCATAGAGACTATGTTCGCCAACTCCAATTCATTCAAGGCAATTCTCGGTGCGCTCGGCACGAATTGGAATAGATGCGTCACAGGAATAGGCACATCAACATTGGATGATTGGTTTTAATGAAGCGTATGGAAGAACGGAACTGTTACACCCTGCTCCGTGAGCAGTGTGGTTTCACCCACTACGGCGTGAGGACTGTCGTTCACACATACATGCCGTCTCAAAGGTGGTTTAGAGCCATACAGAAGGAGGGAGCATTGCTCATCAAGGCTGTTGACCCCGAAATTGATTCTATCGCCATACAGTGTATGCGTGAAGACCCCGCCACATCGGCTCGTGCCATCCTGTCTTTGGTTTGGTCTGACCGTTCTCAACAACCTGCGGTTTGTTGGCATATTGTTTCTGAAGTGTGTCGTCGCATCTCACGGGCTATGGGATACGATAAGGTGCAGGTTCGCAAAATGCGTGATGTTCTCCGATTCTTTAGGGAATGGGAACGAAAGCACAGCAAGAAACGATGGACTGATAACCACATTGCAACATATTTAGTGATGAAAGGGTATCTATCTCCCATATCCCTTTGAGGGAACTGCTTATATAGGTGAACTACATAGGACGGTTTGTAGCCGACCAATGAAGCGACAACCCACCAAAAAGAGAATATGAATTACTGTTATATAGGTGTGGCTACAACAACAAAACGGAGAGAGAGACATGACCCTAACAACAATCGAAGCAATGGAGCAAGCAGTCACAGCAGGTGGCGGAAGAATGACAGAAGAGGCTTACCTCACTTTGGTCAAAGACCTAATATGTGAAAGCGGTCGTGAAACCACGATTGAATCCTTGAAGGTAAATGCGTTCAACAAAAAGCGTATGGATAAGGCCGGAATTAGCCGAGTCACCATTGGCGACTCTCGCCAAGTGTGGTCAAACGAACTCGCCGATGGACTAAAAGTCGGCAATGTCCCGTTCAATGTTATGAACGGTGTGACCGAGGCTACCCAAGCCCCATCAATTACACAGCCACGAAAGCCGGTTGCTATTGTTGACGGCGGAGTATTCTATGGAATCCCTCGCAAGACACTTGACGAACGGTCAGACTACGCCGAGCATATTCAAGCACTCATCCCATCCGTCACCGGCTTTGTTGAAAGCGACCGACAGGAATACCGCCTCATGGCTAACCGATACAGCAAGTCTCTTGCCGGTGACACCATCAAATCCCACATGCTATGTGTTGGGCCAAAAGGATGCGGCAAGTCCCTTCTTGCAAAGGACTTCTTCGCCAACCTTGGTGTCCCATTGATGCGAATTAACTTATCAGACGGCGTGACGGAAGACCAATTCATCGGCACTCGCACTCTCATTGACGGCCAAGTAGTGTTCCAAGACGGAATCCTCACAGTGGCGGCTAAATTGGGAATCCCTGTTCTATGTGATGAAATCAACGGCGCTCGTGAGAACATTCTCATGGCACTCAATGGACTCATGGATACCGGTGTTCTCGTCATTCCCGAAGACAACAACCGTGTAGTCAAGGCGGCTAAGGGTTTCATGATTATTGGAACCATGAATCCACCGGAAGACTACGCAGGTGTCAATGCAATGAATCAAGCGACCAAAGACCGGTTCACTTACAACATTCCATTCACATACTTGGATGCGGCTTCTGAAGCCAAGGTCATCATGGAGCAAACGGGCTTCCGTGACGGCGACCTCGTGAAGAACATCGTGGCACTTGCTAACGACCTTCGCCGACTCAAGAATGAACATGCAATGGAAACCGATACCTCAACCCGCACCCTCGTGCAATTGGTTGATGAATTGAACGACCTTTCGATTAGCGAATCAATCCGCTATGTCATGCTTGGCCGATACACTGCCGATGAGCGACCTCAAGTCGAAGCGGCGGCTCGCGCTCGCATTGCCGAGTTCGAGTGAACAACTCACTACCCTTGATATGAATACGGGGTGGGCGAATCAAGGGTACTCCCTCCCTCGCCCATCCCACTTCATATAGGTGTGGCTTCCACCAAGAAGCATGAGCCAAGAACGGATTGAAGCACTTGAAGAACGACTTGCAAACATGGAAACAATACTCATCGAGTTATGTCGCCTGACAGGTGTTATGAATTACAGCCAACGACCGTATCCTGCCTTCGACCCGAATCAACAAACACTCATCCCTCGTGAACAAAGAAGGTTCGAGTGAAGGGTATGAAATTGTATGGCGAGAGAGCGCCCTTAGAAGGCGTGAAAGCGTGGATGAGGAATCCTATCAAGCCACTCATTCTTTGGGGCGGCACAGGCGTCGGTAAGACGGCTACATTGGATGCCATTGGCTCTGAGCAAGGTATGCAAAGCGAGGAACATGAGAATCCATTGAAAGCAATCGAGAACGCTCGTCATCCAACCTTCTTCGGAAAGGGCCGATACGCACGCTTAGAGGACTGCGAATACTTCAACCGGAGTATGTGGTCTAAAATTGAAAAGGTACTCTCACACGCCCCTCCAATCGCCTTTACTCCGCTATCCCTATCATCAATCCCGTATTCTATTCTGAAACAGTGTGTTGTAATTCAAATCAAGAATCCTCAACCACGACATATCTCGCAATATCTCAGCGATTTGAAAACGAATCTATCTCCCTCCCTATCGCAAGCAATAGCCAAGTCGTCGCAATCTTGGCGTCAGGTGAAAATGCTCGTTCAAATGAAAATGAAACCAAGCAATGATTCAATCCGATTCACCCAAACAAAAGACCAAGCAAAAGCGATACTACGAGGTGACTATCCCGACCCTAATTTTGATTGCCACCCGTTGGCTGTTTTGGAGGTTGCATCGCATAATGGAGTCTCCCCTGATTCTGTTCTACGAGGTTTGATGCTACATAGCGACGCTTGGAACATCGAGGGTCTAAGTCAAGTATCAAAGGCGTATATCGCTACACTGCGAGCCAATAAGACTGATTCTCCCCCATTTTCCAAGAGATAGAGTGTGAGACATTGTTATATAGGTGGCCCACTAACGCTAACACATGACCGACCACAGCCTCCGAGAATACACACCCGCCATCGGAAACCAATACCGAGCGCACATGGGAAACCTTGCAAGAATCCTATCCGGTGAAATGGAAGGCGTTGGACGAGCAGTCAAGCGTTTGGAAATCTCCCCATCATCCCCATGTGCTACTGACGGCGACACTGTTTTCCTCACATACCCAATCTTCCCATCTGTTACAGACGAGCGAATGAACATCATTTGCACCGAGGCGGTATTGGCTCACGAAGCCGCAGGACACCTTCGCTACACTAACTTCAACGCATGGAAGCGAGTCACCGACGGAATCAAGAAGGGTGATGAAGACCAATTGCTTCACGACTTCGTGAACATATTTGAAGACGCACGAGTCAATCACCTTCTCGGTCAAGACTTTGGCGGTTCTAAAAAGCGACTTGACTTTGCTCAATCCGCAATCATGGCAAGCCACCGAGAGAAAATCATGGCTTCTGAAGAAGGCATCACAGACGGCCAAGCACCTAAAATGGCAGTCCTTGCTATCGCAACCGAGGCTATCATGAATGAAGGACATTGGTTCGACCATGACGCTATCATCAACATGATGAATGACGCACGCCCTCTCTTTGCTACGGCAATTGCAGGCCGTGATACGAGTGAAGTCATCAAGGGCGCTCGTGCTGTCCTTGAAGTCTATCGAACCCACTTTCCCGAAGACGAAACCGGTGGCAACGAATACGGAGCCTCCGATTCGCCGGAAGGCGAGGGTATTTTCGCCGATGACATGAGCATGGAATCCATCGAAGAAGCCGCTAACAGTCAAAAGCGTGAAGGCCAATCCGCTGAAAAAGTCGAGCGAAAGCGATTCAAGAAAATCGAAGTGCCAACGGAAGACAATACCGGCAACGGTGAAGGCGAAGGAGCCGGCGAATCTGAAGAAGGCGAAGGAGCCGGAGACGGTGAAGGCGACGGTGAAGGCGAAGGAGAGGGCCAAGACGGCGACTCCGGTGACGGAGAGGGCCAAGACGGCTCCGACGGCGAAGGAGAAGGCGGAGAAGGCGGAGAAGGCGAAGGAGAGGGTGAAGGCGACGACACTCCATCCGACTCTAAGACCGCAGGTCAAGCCACTCCATCCGATTCTGACAAAGAAGGTGCGGGAACAATCATCAAAGCCGGTGACAACCACTTCGACGGTCTTCTCTCCGGTGGAGACATGAAAGGTGGACTTGAAGAAGCCGATGCTTTCAGTGGCATTGACTACGCCGAGAACCTCCTTGCAGAAGCAAAGGACATCATGGGAACCATGGACGACATGGTATTCGATGAAGAAGGCGAATGGACTAATTCAATCGTCGATACAGGCGAGATGTGGGAAGACGGCGGTCATGCAGTTAAGGTCGGCAAGAACCCAATGTGGCGAGAAGGCGAATTGGCTCACTCTTCACATTACTCTGAAACCGCTAACGCTAACCGTGGCGGAATCAATCGCATGGCTCAACAAATCAAGAATCTCGTCAAGGGTGCTGATTCACGATTCTCAACCCATCATAAGCGAGGCAAATTGGATACCCGCCGACTCTATGCTCACACATCATCCGAGCGTTTGTTCCGCAAGGCCAAGGTATTGCCTCAATTCAATTTGAACTGTCTCATCCTCATTGATGCAAGCGGTTCGATGGGCTGTGGCACTCGTGCTGAAAACGCCGCTAAGGCCGCTGTGACACTCGCAGAGGCTATGGAAAAGGTCGGGGCTAACTACGAGATTGTTGACTTCAATTCATCCAACGGCGCTGTTACAGACTACGAACACGGCATGACTTACATCAATGTCCGTAAGCCATTCGGAGAATCACTTTCAACCACCATGAAACAACAAATCGTGACACCATTCGCAGGCTCTCAAAACAGTGACGGATGGGCTGTGCAATGGGCTATTGAGCGAGTCATGGAGCAAGACACCGATGGCATGGCTAAGAGCATGGTTTTCATCATTTCAGACGGCTCTCCTGCCGGCCCTTCACCATACGGTGTATCGGCTAACGCACACCTTCGACGAGTCTTGGCAAAGGCCGAGAAGCAAGAAGTAATCCTCTTCTCTGTCGGCATTGACGGCATGGATACAGCCACCTTCTACGGCAACCACGGATACGCTACCGTTGGCAATTCGGACACCCTCGCTCAAGACATCATCGTGCCTTTGAAGAAGGCATTGAAGAAGGCAATCAAGGCATGAAGGAGATGATGATATGGAATGGCATGGAAAAAATCAGGAGTGGCGAATAAGTGGCTCATTATTTAACGGTGAACAGATTGAGTTCCCCAACGGTTTGACCGATGGGATTCAAGCCAATATCCTCTTGAATCAAAACCCCACGCTCAGAATCTTTCTACAACCACGAGATTTAAGCAATGACTACGATTTAATTGGCGTAGTTCAATCAACGAATGGTCTTTCGTCTTTTGGAATATTCATTGCTCGAAATAAGGAACCTCATCAACCCCAAGTATGCGTCGAATTGATGACCCCTGCCACCGCCACCGAAGCAGGCGAACGACCGAATCATTGGGACTTCAAACATGCCCTATTGAACCAAATAGTTCATCGGGTGGCCGCTGTCATATTTACTGACATTGAAGGTGAAGACTTTGGTGCTTTTGGGGTATATGGAACCTCCACCTTATACGCTCGATTCTTAATCACCTCGGATTATGATTGGCAAACCATAAAAGAAAATGCGTTAAGGAATGACGGCGAGCCGTATTGGAAGGGTTCGATACAATGTCCGAAAGATGCTTCATACACGACTGACGACCACCACTCTAAAGACAGAGGGATACTTTGGGATGAACTCATCTACAATGTTCCCGCCGTGTCCGATGCTGACACGCATGTCTATGTCGAAGAAGAGGACACCAAATCCGTTATTCCTGAGAAATGGCACACCATCAAACCGATGTGGAAAGAGCATACACCAATCGTGTATTACAACCGGAACCAAGCGAATCAATTTTGGATTGAAGAGACTCGCTGTAAGACATGCGGGCAAAGGATTATAGTGCATCTAAGCAAGGCTCAATGCCCCGAAGGCACACCGGATACGACCATACGCTGTTCGGCGTGTAAAAACGACTTTCAATTCCATTGAGAGTTAGGTCATTCTTGAGATACCTTTAAGTATAGAAACCCACAGCACAGAACAGAGGCGACCAAAAATGCGAATCCCCAAGGCACTACGAACAGCAATCCGAACCCGACTACGAAACGACACTCGTCCGATGACGAGTAAGGACATTAGTGATTCAGTGAATCCAATGGTCAAAAAGTCGAATCAACGAACCGTCCGTGAGATGGCCTTCGTTCTCAAGCAAATGGCCCGTGAAGGTGATTTGATTATTTCAAAGGAAACCAAGAACGGTTTGACGCCATCCGGCAACGAGCGAAGCCGAGTCGAATATGTTCTCAATTTTGAAGCCGTTGACCCTGACATCGTGGAGGAATCAGAATGAGCAGTCTTCCAATTCACATTCAACAGAACCTCATTGCAGGTGTGCGACCACACGAAAAGCGTGTTGTTCTCAACCTCGCCGAAGTTAGTCGAATTAAAAACGACAACGGCACATATCGAACATACGAAGACTTCGTGGGCGATTGGAAATACATGCACTCAACCTTTGTCAAGAAGGAAGTATGCACTCTATGCAACAAAAAAGACATTCGTGAAGCCTGCCATGTCAAGGACGCTGTATCAGGCGTCTCAATCATCGTTGGCAACGAATGTGTGTATAAGCATATCGAGATTACCACAGACGGTTTAGAGGGTCTTACAGGAGATGCAAAGCGAGACTTCTTGAAAGCCAAAATGGCGGAGGCCAAAGCACGATTCTTTGCCGCCGACTTCTCGACCAAATACAATCTCAAAGAGTGGGACAGAATCACTGATGTGATAGACGCTGAACCACGATGGCGAATTGATTCAATCGAAGAGATTGACCGCCGATACTACAATTCAGCAAAGCGCATGATTGCCACGAAGGGCTACATCCCCGCTACAACCAACACACACCATTGGTTCGACACCACTTGGCATAAGTGGCATGGAATCACCACGAGTATCACGGCTCGCAAGGAACGCAGGGCCGTTGAACAAATCGAGGCCAAGGCGAAGTCGTTGGTAATCACCAACCGCCGCATTGCCGATGCAACAGCATTCAGAGTCATTGCCGAGCAAATGGCCGAGGACGGAGAAATTGGAATCGAATACTTGAGCCAAACAGTCCAACACATTCGCACCCATGGAATATCAAATTGGGGATGGAGGAAAGCACATGAACAATTATACAATCAAGTGATGGCAGGAGCAAGTACAGGTGGCTCAACCAAAGGGTCAGACATCGACAGGGCTATTGCAAGCGATAAGACCAATGATTGGGAAAAGGGATTCTTGCGCTCCATCGAGCAATGGATTATTGATGGCAAGTCAATGTCCGGCAAACAGCAAGCAATTCACGACCGAATCATGGCTAAGGTGAAATCGTGACCCGATGGATGGCAAACAGACCAATTCCAAGGGCTGTCGTGACGCCTAACGGCGATAACTCACCAAGTCGTGAGGTAGCCGTTAAAGGCATAGGAACAGTGCCTAACTGCCCGTCCTGCGGTCGTAAGGGGCCAATTGACGCCCTGACCCTTGGAGACGGTGTTACATGGCCTAACATGGTCGTGATATGTGGCATCGTTGGCAATACCGGATGCGGCCTATATTGGTCTTTGACACCCACGAGACTCGATGATTTACACGAATTATCATGACATATAGGCGGCACTGTTATATAGGGAATGCGCTAAGGACTAAACATGCCTGAAAACGGAACAACGGAGAAGATTTACGGAAACGAACTATGCTTTGGATGCGGTGCAACCTGCTGGGGAACAATGTGTCATTACAACGGCTCACTCGTATGCGTCGTATGTGCAACCTCTTGGATTCGTCAAGACCTTGCTTGAACGGGGGCAAGTGTTCTAAACCCTGCCTCCCCATGAACACTCATGGCGGAGGACAAATCGGCGAGCCGACTCACGACGGAACAGGCACGAGAGATTGCTTTGTTTCCTGACCGTTGGTCATGCTACTTCCGAACAATTGACGGCAAGCCGTTCAAATTGGACGAGCGACCATACCTTGAGGAAGTCTATCGCCACTTTGGTGCTACTGCCAAGAGCGCCACGACCAAAATGATACTTCTAAAATGCAGTCGAAAGGTTGAGAAGACCGAGACGATATGTAATCTACTGCTCTACGGCCTTCTAAACATACCTTACTTCAACGCAGTATATACCGCCCCCCGACAGCCCCAAGTGACGAGATTCGTTGAAGAGAGGCTCAATGGGGCCATGATGGGTAGCATCAATGATGGGTGCTTGATGAATGCGCGATTGAAGACGAGCGTGAGCCATCAGACATTCGATGTTGGTGCAAGCACACTCAACCACCTCTACGCCTATTCAAATTGGGGCGACGGCCACGCACTCTTGGGTATCGAGGCCGACCTATGTTGCATTGACGAATACCAAGACAGCGACGGTGATGTGTTGCCTATGCTCGTTGAGATGATGGCCCTATCAGAATACAAATGGGTAGTGGTATCGGGAACTGCTCGTGAGCAAGGTTCGGAGTTCTGGAGGCTATGGGAACAGTCGTCCAAGGGTGAATGGGACTCTGATACAGAGACATGGAGCCATGGCAAAAGCAAGGCGAATATCATCGGCTACCACATATCCCAATCTATGCACCCCGACATATCAGATGAAGAGATTGCCCAAAAGAAGGAGACATATACGCCTCGTAGATTTGCAAATGAAGTTCTCGGTGAGTTCTTTGCAGGTGCTACGAAGCCTATTACATTCGATGAGGTCTTGCCGACATTTGACCGAGAGCGTGGAATCGTTCGTGGAGTCTTACCTCCTGAAAAGACATTCATGGGAATTGATTGGGGGCGTGAAACCACCGTGGTTATTATTGACGATAAGGGTAACATACTGAATGCAGTCAAATTGGATTCACGAGACACCGGTGAAGGTGACGAAGTGGAGATTCTCAAGCAAATGATTGTTGATTATAACTGCGTCCAAGTCGTTGCTGATATTGGATACGGAGCAAGACAGGTGAGGCAATTACAGGAAGAGTTCGGTGAGCGAGTTCGTTCTTGCTATTACACATCACGACCAATGACGCCATACGAATACAAAAAGCGTGACAACAATCGTCACCTAATTTTCATGTGCGTGGTTGACAGAACAACCTATGTCGAATTGACCGTGGAGGCAATCAAGAACAATGAGATTAGCCTTCCCTATCAAGACGAATCACTTGCTTGGGTGGCTCACGAATGGTGTTCCCTGACTTCATCTGAGGAATCGGATGCCAAGAATACCAAGCCCGTTAGAGGACAGACTTTGACCAAGTATGGACGAGACGGGGATGACCACGCGTTCCACGCACTACTCTATGCTCGACTTGCTCAAGAAGTCGGCGGCGACGGTGATGATTTTGTCATGAAGACCTTCGGCGCATAAGCCCTATGAGATGGGGGTATATAGTCTTTTGCTTGCTATATTGATTTTTCCCCTGTTCCTGTGGGCTTTCGCTACCGTCATAAACCATATCATGAAACATGTTGTAGTATGGCGAACGCTGACGACATTCTTCTTGAGATGCTCAAGGGGCTTAAAGAGGATGTTAGCGTCATTCGGGACAACCATTTGGCTCATATTGGTGAGGATATTCAATCAATTAAGACCGAGCAAGTGGCGCAACGCAAGGACATTGATGACCTCATGGCTTTCAAGTCTGAAATCACCGCATGTATCAAGTCATCAGTCAATAGATTACTTGCGGGAATTGCCGGAATTACCACAGCCGTACTCGGCGGAACAACACTACTCTGAAGGTGACTATATGAAACAAAATAACACAAATACCCCCAATAGCACAGGCCGCCTATTCTGGTTCATATCCGTCCCGATAGTCTTGGCGTGGGTATCATTTGCCTCACTCGCCGTTTTCCAAAGTGTAGTCAATGAACAGATGATTACAGAGAATCAAATCCTCGTGATTGGAATAGTCGGTGGCCCCGCACTGCTTATTATCACGAATATACTTGACCTATTCAAACAGGAAACCACGACTGACATTGACAACATGACACCGAGTTACGCCATTCAAGGGGAATTGTCAAAAATAACCCTCGCTCATGAATTAGAAAGAAAGGCAAAGCAACACGACCATGAGATGTTCATGGAACGACAAAGAGCCACCGGAACCGATGAGGAATAGTAAGGCGGTTTGAATGTCATCGGATGAATTATACGAAAAGGCTAAAATTATAGCGGGTGCAACAGGGCGTAGTGTCGCTGATGTCTTTGAAGACCTAAGTGACGATGGTATTCTCAATGATTCAAATAAGAACAAAGTGGACTTGATAACTCAATTGAAGGACGCCGCTGATTTAATCTCATCAGTTCAAAAAATCAACGCTCAAGTCTCTGAAAACACAGTGCTTAACGGCGGCGATAATAAGACCGAAGTCACGGTGGAGACAACGCTTGATGGCGACATCGTGGATAGAGCAATTGCATCGGTTCAACGCAAGGCGGAGAACATCAAGAAAATAGCCATTATATTCATCCCTGTCCTCCTGTTAATCACAGGTGGAACGATGGAGGGCTTGGGTGTATTCGACGGCTCTGACGCACCTCCTGATGCTCCATTCATGAACGAATACGGTGGATGCCTTGCTCCTGATGCCGTGAACTATGATGAGATGGCTTCTTGGGACGATGGCTCGTGTTATTGGGACGATTGGAACGAGGAACAATGCGAACCGAATCTCGAAGAAGGTGGGTCTTGGGCCGAATCAGTGACAGGTGAAACGGCGAACATAGAAGTGCATATCGAAGTCAAAAACCTGAATCCTGATTGCCACATTGAAATCGAAGTCATGGTGAGCGTCTATCTCAACAATTCATATCAATTCACTATGGAGCCTGATGAACTTGGCCGCTATTGGGTGTATGATAGCGTTGATGTAAAGATTCGAGATGAGAGAATAGACAACCTCGGTGATGGCGATTGGTCGTTTGAAACGAGATTCATACCGGTCGGTGGGAACGAGTATTGCTGTCAAATGACCAATACAGTGACCATTGAGGAATCCAAGCCCGAATAAATATATCCGTAAGTGTTATATAGGCGACCCCCTATGGAGTAACATGGACGAAACCCAGACCCCCAGCCGAAAAGCAAAGCGAACTATGGAAATGTACGAAGCGTGCATGTTCATGGCGACATACACCGCAACCAAATACAAAGAGGGTTTCCCTTGCTCTATCACCGATTGTGGAGATGGTAAGGCAATCATCGTATCAACCGAAGCGGCGTTTGTCGATTGGAAGGAAGCAAACCGGTACACATCCCCTTGCGTCTATTGGCCTTGAGCAACAGGCTTTAGAACCTGTGGGCCAACCCCTGTCTATGGCAGACGAAGGGCGAAGGCGTTTTTGGCAACGAAAAATACCCAAGACCATCGAGCCTGTTTCATTGGACTACAAGGCGTTGGCGTCGTTATCCAAAATAGGAACATACACCACTTCTCAAGGCCGGACAGGTAAAGCAGGTGGCGGCGCAAGTCCAACACTTGACTACTCGGTCATCCGTGAAATTAGTATGAAGTCAGAAGTCATTGCCGCAATCGTCAGACGAACTGTTGACGATGTATTAGGCAACGGATACCGATTTGACCTTGCCGAAGGTATCGAGGAAGCCAATCAGGCTGACTTGAAAAAATTACATCTATTCTTCACCATGCCAAACCCCGAAGACTATGGGAATGAATGGCTTGAATCATTAGTCTATGACCTATGCCTCTTTGGAGACGCATACTTGGAGATGGACGGTTCTCGTGATAAGTCGTCAGAGAGTGGTGAGGATTGGGTCTTTGGGGGCAAGTTATCATCCATTTGGAATGTCCCTGCTGACACCATAGAGATTCTACCCGCACCGCGATTACCTGCACCGCCGGAGATGGCATACATTCAGGTAATCAACGGTGAGACACGGCGATTTGCTTCAAACAAAATAATGCACATTAGCAAATACAAACAGGGACGAGGATACGGAACTTCGCCCATGATACCCCTATTGCAAACCATAACCGGTATGTTGCACCTGTCGAATTACATCAACGAACAATTCACCGGAACATTGCCGAAGACCATTCTCAATGTTGGTGATATTTCAAACAGTGAGATGAAGACAATGCTTGCCATGCTTGAGCAACAATTGAGTACCGGCAAATCACCATTCGGATTAGTCGCAGTCAATGGTGGAAAAGGTTTTGAAACACACCGTCTAATTGACTCAATCAAGGACGGACAGCACCTCGACTTACTCTACTACTACCGTGAAGAGATTTGCGCTGTATTTGGCATCCCGCCGATGAAATTGGGTTGGGTTCAAACAGGTAAAATGTCGAACCCCGAATCTCAATTAGAGGCTTGGTATGATGTAGTCGAATCGTATCACCACCGTATATCGTCCTTAATCAATTATCGAATACTACCACTACTCGGAGTCACCGATTATGTATTCAAGTTCAATACAATTAGGCCATCCAAGGAGAAGTTACAGGCGGAAGTGATTCGCTCTCAAGGTGCGGCGATAGCGTCACTAAGACAGGAGGGAGTCATCTCGATTAACGAGGCTCGGAAAATGCTTGGATACGATTTGATTCAAGACGACGATGCAAACGACCCATACTACCTATCGCCAAAATTAGCCATCAACAGAGGTGCTGACTCTGATGAACCCGATGATGAAGAGGTCGAGGATGGACTTTGAGGTCAACGGAGGGGTCTTCAACAGAGCCGCCCGTTCCTTCTCATACTTGGGCGCATTCTTAGCCGGCCCAGCGACGATAGCCATGCAAAAGGAGTTCGGTGAAATCATCCTTGCGAAAGCAAAGCAGTTAGTGCCGGTTAGGACAGGTGCTTTGAAGAACAGTGGCCGTGTGGTCATGTCTCAAAGTCGAAAGGGCGTCGAAGTTAGGTTTGGTAATTCAGGAGTCCGATACGCTATGGTAGTCGAGTATGGACGATTCTCATACGCTCCATTTGCACCCCGACCATACATCAGGCCCGCTGTCCGATACGCAAGCAAGAAGTTCAGAGCAAGCAAACAAATGAAGATAGCGGAGCGAAAAACACTGCCTCGCCGTTGGATTTAACGACACGATTATATAGGTGGGGATTTGTATTCGGAACATGCGTGGGCGAAAGGGCGGAGACAGAGTATTGAATAAAACACCATATTGGGTCATAGAAGGATTGGCTCAAATGGAGGTCACTGAACCCATGCCAACACCCGACATTCTTCTCGAATTAGACCATTACAGGGCAGGACTCACCAATCCGAGTCGCAACCGTCACGCAACTCACCGATACTACGACCACAGCCCCCAATTCATCGTATTCGTATTGAAGCGATTGGGATGGCGCAACACCACACAGGGAACAGGCAAAGCCGCTATGTGGGTCAAGCGTTAGGGTCTTAAACCACTTCGCATAGACGATAGGGCATGAGCCGCCTTAGTGATGCAGTCATAATTGACTCTGACGATTTATTCAACGCCATCGAGGGCGACTCAAAAGAGGCAGTGTTTGAATACCGATTCAACATGCCATTTACTGTTGATAAGGCACATAAGTCTGAACATGACGAGGGTGACACCGTAGTCTATGGCCCCGTCTATGTTGGAGACGAGAAGATGCTCGACCGACACCGTGAATTGGTGGACGCCGAGGCAATCATGAAGTCTTGGGATACATACTCTAAGAATCCGGTTATCCTCTACAATCACCGAAAGGACTACGGCGTCATTGGTTTGATGGAGTCCGTTGAGATGGGTATGTTCACAGCCGAGGACGGGACAGAGATGGAAGCAGTCTTTGGACGGGCAGTCATTGACAGTGGTGAAATTGACATCACTCGTAAAATCAACAAAGGTATGCTACGAGCATTCTCTATTGGCTTCATGGCTAAGGCCGCAGTCAAGGAAGGCACAGGCGACGAGGCATATATTAGATTCACCAACATCGAATGGATTGAGACGAGTGTGGTTGACATTCCCGCAAGTCCAAACGCACTGTTCAATGTGAGCAAGTCCCTCGTTTCCTATGGAGATGAGATTATTGCCGAGCAACCAAGAGCCGATTCAATCTCTGAAATGTCCGAAAAATTGGATTTGTTGATTACTCACCTCTCAACACCTATCGGAGACAATACCCTTAAAGACCATGTGCCGGAGGTAATTGCTATGACCGAAGCGAACCTTACCGACGCAACAGAAGAAGAAGTGGTTGTTGAAGAAGCACTTATTGAATTATCAGAACCAACAGAAACCGTCTTACTAAAGACAGAAGAGGTTCTCGAAGAAGAGGAAGAAGT
>TARA_R110001632_G_scaffold178379_3_pt1 | contig 24541 bp, 36 predicted proteins | sample TARA_R110001632 | Tara Oceans TARA_R110001632 (sample SAMEA4398266) | marine metagenome | biome: Polar Biome; feature: [SRF] surface water layer (ENVO:00010504); material: water (ENVO:00002006), including particulate matter (ENVO:01000060) such as... | depth 5 m
CAGAATATTTGGAATGGTAACGCTGCAACAAGCGGACAATTCGCAGGGCTTGTTTCTTTAATGACTGCTGATGCAACAGTTAATGACGTTGCTGCTGTAGGTGGTGGTGTTGATTCCGCTAATGTAATTGCAGAAATGGGTAAGGTAGTTGATGCTACTCCTGCTGCTTTATATGGTAAAGAAGATTTGATTCTATATGTTTCACAAAATGTTGCTAAAGCTTATGTAAGAGCTTTGGGTGGATTTGCTGCAACTGGATCAAACGGATATCTTGCACAAGGAACAATGTGGTCAGGTAGCGATCAATCTTTGTCTTTTGATGGCATTCGTGTTGAGATGGTAAATGGTTTACCTGCAAATCACATGGTAATGTCTGAAAGAAGCAATTTATTCTTTGGCACGAGTTTAGAGTCAGACCAAAATGAAGTACGTGTTTTAGACATGGCTGACCTTGATGGATCAGATAACATTAGAGTAATTGTCAGGTTCTTCGCAGGCGTGAACTTTGGAATAGGGGCAGATACAGTTTTGTATTCGTAATTTGCTGAAATTCAGTAATTTACTCTGTTAAAAAGAAATAATAACATAAAAGGGGGGATGTGGGTTTGTTCCCTATCCCCTTTTTTTATTGAAATAATTAAAAACAAAAAACAACGAACAGATGGCGTGTAATTTATCAGCAGGCAGAGCTTTACCATGTAAAGATGTAGTAGGTGGAATCAAGGCTGTCTATTTCGCAAACTTTGGAACTTTTGGAAATTTTACAGTAGACAGCGAAAATGTCATTACAGATTTTGATGCGGCATCTGCTGTTCCTATTTACAAATATGATCTTAAAGGAGAAAACTCATTTGAACAGACTGTAAATGTTTCTAGGGCTACTGGCACTACCTTCTATGAGCAAACTCTTACTCTTACTTTGACTCAGTTAACAAAAGAAGATAACGAGCAATTAAAATTATTAGCATACGGAAGACCACAGGTAACAGTTGTCGACTACAATGGGAATGCCTTTATGATGGGCAAAAAGTATGGCGCAGATGCAAGTGGAGGAACAATAGGAACTGGAACAGCTATGGGTGATCTTAGTGGTTATACTATGACATTAGTTGCTCAAGAAAATCTACCAGCAAATTTCATTAAAGCGACTCCAGCTTCAACAGCTACAAATCCTTTTGCTAATATGACTTCAGGAACTGTTTCAATTAATCCTTAAATAAAATATAAAAAATGGCGTGTTTAGTATCAGCAGGAAGGGCCTTACCATGTAAGGATGTAGTAGGAGGCATAACGGCAGTCTACTTTGTAAATTTTGACACTTTAGGAACAATAACTGTAAGCGCAACAACAGACGAAGTTACAGATGTAGCATTGTCTCCTAGTGTTTACAAATATGATTTAAAAGGTGATTCAAGTTTTGAGCAAACAGTAAACTCATCAAGAGCTACTGGAACTACTTTTTATGAGCAGACTCTTACTTTGACTTTAACAAAGTTGAGTTCTGTAGACAATAAGCAACTAAAATTGTTAGCTTATGGTAGACCTCAAGTAGTAGTAGTTGATTACAACGGAAATGCTTTTATGATGGGATTAGAAAATGGAGCTGATGCTTCTGCTGGAACAATCTCAACAGGAACTGCAATGGGAGATTTAAGCGGTTACACTATGACTTTAGTAGCAAATGAAAAATTGCCAGCTAATTTTATGAGTGGAGCAACTGACGCTGATCCTTTTGCTGGAATGAGTACAGGAAACCCAACAATTGTTTTTGGTTCAAACTCATAATATTTAAAACTTATTGTGTTGGTTTTAGATTAGAGGCTTTATGCCTCTTTTCTTTTGCAATAAACTTTAGGTTTTTAGTTACTTAATTACGATGCACATATTACAAGTATCAACAGGCAATCAAAATATTATTATTATACCTCGTTCTTTTCCGAATGCGGTAACTGTTCAATTGATTGATGAGTCTACAAATACAACAGCAACTCCAACAGTTTCTGTAGCTTCTGCAAATGGTTTTATGACTATGACAGGAGTCTTCACAGTTGTTGATGCGAGATTTTACGGATTAAAGGTTTTTAATGGTAATGACTTAATTTATCGTGATAGAGTTTTTGTAACTTCACAAACGAATTTTCCTAAGTATACTGTTAACGAAGGTGTGTACAAGCAGGAGACTTCAAACACTAACGAATTTATAATAGTACCATGAGTGATATTCGAATAATTAACTTAGCAGGATATTCTGCTCCAGTAATTAAAGAACAAAGAGGAGAAGACTGGATAGCTTATGGCGAGGACAATATGTACTTCGACCACTTAATTTCAGCTTACAATGGTTCTGCCACAAATAATGCCATTATAAACGGAATGGCGGAATTAATTTATGGTAAAGGTATTGATGCTTCTGATAGCAACAGAAGACCTGAACAATATGCTCAAATGAAATCTTTATTTCAGCCAAAAACGATGAGAAGAGTTTGCGCTGATTTTAAGATGCTTGGTCAAGCTGCATTTCAAGTTATCTATTCAAAAGATCGCTCTAGGATTACAGAGGTTCATCACATTCCGATTGAAACTTTGAGAGCTGAAAGATGTAATGAGGAGGGAGATGTTGAAGCATACTATTACGCTAAAGACTGGAAAGAAGTAGGAAGAAAAAAAGAAACTCCAATGCGAATCCCAGCTTTTGGATTTTCTAAGGATGGTATTGAAATTTTATACATAAAGCCATACAGAGCAGGTTACACATATTACTCACCGCCTGATTATAGTGGCGCACTTCCTTTTGCATTAGTAGAGGAGGAGATAGCAAACTATTACATTAATGTAGTTCAGAACAATTTTACTCCATCGACCTTAATAAATTTCAACAATGGGGTTCCTGATGAAAATGCTAGATATGAGATAGAGCAAAGGATAAAGACCAAATTTGAAGGTACAAATAATGCTGGTAGAACGATTTTGGCTTTCAACGATTCTAAGGAGATGGCCGCTACAATTGAAAAAGTGGAGTTGTCTGATGCAGCAGAACAATATCAATTCCTCTCAGACGAGGCATCAAAAAAATTAATGGTAGGCCATAGAGTGACCTCTCCAATGCTCTTAGGTATAAAAGATTCTACAGGACTAGGTAATAACGCAGAAGAGTTAAAAACTGCAAGTGAGCTTTTTGAAAATACTGTCATTGCTCCTATGCAAGAGACAATACTTGATGCTTGTGATGAGATACTTGCTTACAATGAAATCGCTTTAAACCTTTATTTCATCACCTTACAGCCACTTTCTTTTAAGGATAATGTAGTTATTGACCAAGAGACAAGAGAACAAGAGACAGGCGTTAAATTAAGCTCTGTGGATTTAAAAAAACCTTGTGAAGCTGGATATGAGCAGTATGGTATGAAAACCAAGAATGGTAAAAAAGTTCCTAATTGCATTCCTATCAACAACAGCGAAGATGTCAAGCTAAAAGAGATTGATGGTCAGCAGGCTTATAACACAAAAGAAGAAGCTGAAGCAGTTGCATCTGCTAAAGGATGTCAAGGCTCTCACGAGCATGAGGAGGATGGTGTGATTTTTTATATGCCTTGCTATAGTCACGATAATATTAAGTCTTTAGATGATGATGAGTATGAAAAAATATATGAGTCTCTAAATGAGTTTGGTGAGGATATCGATTTAAACGAGTGGGAGCTTGTTGAGGAATCGCCTGTTGACTATGAACAAGAAGCAGCGATTGACAAGATGTACAATTTTGCATCTACTGGCACAGCTCGACCAAACGCTAAGAGTGTTCAAGATGGAGTAACTCCTGATGGGAGACCATACAAAGTAAGGTATCAATATACTGGAGGACTTCAAGAAAACTCAAGAGAATTTTGTCGGTTGATGGTTGGAGCTAAAAAGATATATCGCAAAGAAGACATTGTTGCTATGGGTTCTCAAGAAGTTAACAAAGGCTGGGGGCCTAAAGGTAATTCTGCAACCTATTCCATATGGTTTTACAAAGGAGGGGGTTCATGTCATCATTTTTGGATGCGACAAGTTTATATGGGTAAAGAGGGAGCAAATAATGTAGATGCTAAAAGCCCAAAGGCAGAAGTAGGAGTAAACAAGGCAAAAAGAGAAGGAGCTAAAATAGTTACTAATAATCCTAAAGTAGCAAAGATGCCACTAGATATGCCAAATGAAGGATTTTTAAACCCAAGATAAAATTATGGCCACAGCATTATTCATATCAAGAGAAGATTTAGTACGTAACACGCTGATTTCAGGGAGTTTAGATATAGATAAATTTATACAATTTATAAACATCGCTCAAGTCATTCATGTTCAGAACTTTACAGGAACAAAGTTGTATGATGCGATTAGTAATATGATTATCAACAACACACTTACTGTGGCTGACAATCCTAATTATTTAAAATTAGTTACTGATTATTTACAGCCCATGCTCATCCAGTATGCAATGGTGGAATACCTTCCATTCGCTGCTTATACAGTAGGCAATGGAGGCGTTTATAAGCATACTTCAGAAACATCTGTAAGTGTTGACAAGTTAGAAGTAGATTATTTAATTGAAAAATCTCGCAAGTTAGCAGATTATTACACAGAGAGATTTACAGATTATATGATTTACAATCAAAATCTTTTTCCTGAATATACAACTAACAATCAAAGCGATGTCTACCCTGACTACACAGTACAAAACACAGGTTGGAACTTGTAAAACAACTTACAAACCCAAACTTGAAAATCAGAATAAATTACAAACATTCTTAAACAAGAAGAAAAAATGAGTTTTATAGAAATTTTTAAAGACAACAACGACTGGAATGAGAAAACAATTATTGGTGCTTGCAGTTTTGTCGTTTTAGTATTATTTGCAGGTCTTGATCTTATTACAGGTCTTTATGGTAAAGAATTAATTGTAAGCGATACAATTTTGCAATCTTTTATGATTCTAACCTTAGGATCATTTGGAATTGCAAGTGCTGAAAATATTTTTCCTATTAACAAAAAACCATGTGACTGTAAAAAATGAAAGACAAAGCTCAAACTGAAGGTAAGCTTGACAACATAATTGATAGCGTAACAAAACGAAATTTGTCCATTTTAGGTGAAGAGACTACGTTTGGTCTTTCCATCAAAAGTTTAATTGCTGTAGCTATGACTATAGCGGTAGCGGTTTCAGGTTATGGAATGCTCAAGCGAGATATAGAGATTGCTATGACTGAGCCAGTTCCACCAGTAAGTGCTGAACAATTTCGGCTTCAAACACAATTAATAGACAACGCAATACTTGAGACCAAAAAAGATGTCTCAGAGATTAAACAAAGCATGGAAAAGATGGAGCAGAGATTGTTCAATCAAATTAGTAAATGATGCTCTCTAAGAACTTTTCTCTTGACGAGATGACTCGTAGTGCCACAGCCAAGTCTAAACTCATAGACAACACGCCTAACGAGGCTCAAATCGAGTTTATGGTTGAGTTATGTCAAAATGTATTGCAACCAATTCGTGATAAGTTTGGGCCAGTAAAAATTAATTCAGGATTTAGAAGTGCAAAATTAAATACTGCTATTGGTGGAAGTACATCTTCTCAGCATTGTTGTCTAAATGGCGGAGCAGCAGATATTTATTTCAAGTTAGGTAGAGCTGAAGTTTTTCATTGGATAAAAGAAAATTTAAGATTTGATCAATTGATTTGGGAATTTGGTGACGAAAATGAGTCACTTGATGGTAATGGCCCTGCATGGATTCATGTATCGTACAATTATGGTAAAAATAGAAATCAAATTTTAAAAGCAATTAAAGAAAATGGCAAAACAAAATACCTCAACTTTTGAAGATTTTATCAATGAACTGGAAGAAAAAACTCAACCTAAAACCTGTAACATTGACAATCCTGACGATTGTGATTCTTGCGGTAGTTAATGGATGCGGTATTGCTCAACACAGCCAACAGAATGTAATTGTAAAGGACACAGTCATTGTAACAAAGGAGAGAGTTCTTCACGACACTCTAACATTACAAAAGGACACAATCATTTACCAAGACAGGGTAAAAGTAGAAATCAAATGGCTAAAAGGTGAAAAAGTTTTTGTCAATGCACAATGTCCAACGGATACTGTAAAAGTTGAAAAAATAAAGATTGTAAACCAAAAAATAAAGAAAGAAAGATTGAGATGGCAATTTTTCGCAGGGTGGGGAATTACAATACTATTCCTTTTGGTTATTGTTAGAGAAGTGGCAAGAAAAGTCATTTAAGGTACTTTTAAAGCTATTTAAGAGTATTTAATGGTGTGGGTGGTATGATTGTATACCTGAAGTGATTTGAATGCGTTATATTAAAGATAAATGATTTCAAGAAGTTATTTGTTTTTTTTTAAAAATTTATTTGGTAGTTCCAATAATTAGTTATATTTTCTACCTAACTACTAGCTATACTAACCTTATTAGTAGTTAGTAATTAGTTAGTAATTAGTAGTTAGTAGTTATTTATGAAAGAAGAATGGTATTTTTTATACTGGGATGAAAGTCCTAATTTTGTAAAAGATGAGAAAGACTCCGAAATATTACATTGGAAAACATAAGAAAATTGAAGCGTTTGACGTTGTCCTAGACTTTCAAGAAAGTAATTACAATTTAGGTACTGCAATTACTTACCTTTTAAGAGCAGGAAAAAAGCCAAACAATCCTATGTCTCAAGACATAAAAAAAGCAATAGCTCATTTAGAAAAAGAACTAGAACATCAACAATCTAAAAATTTAAATCACTTTGAATACTTCAAGAGTCACCACGCTTCAGCAACCCAAACAACAGAACAAGATGGAATGGCATTATTATACAAACAAAGCGACCAAGAGAAAAATTGATTTTCTACTAGAAGAAGCTGCAATTCTTTATGCAAATTGCGATAATTCGTATGAGGCAAGAAGAGAAGCGGAAAGAAAAGAAAAAGAAATACTATCTAAAATAAATTCACTTGATCCACACTTCGCAGAATCATGCGGTTATAGAAATTGAAGTTGGAAAAGTAGCTTCATTAAATTCATTCTATGCTTCAAAGCATTGGATAGTGCGTAAAAAGGCAAAAGATAAATTTGCTGCACAGATACTAGAAGAATTAAACCAGTACGATAAAATCACTTTTAAGAGCCTTACAGTTAAAGTTGAGACGAATCTAGGTTACGACATAGACAACTGCATCATGGTAGCTAAGTTCGCCTTAGATGCGTTTAAAGACTGGGGTGGTATTCCTGATGATACTAAGAAATATATTCCCAAGTTGACAATTGAATACAATCCTAATCTTGAAAAAAATACATCAAAAGTTTTTTTTAGAGGGGTTGTGTAATTAACAATTTATGTTTACTATTGTAGAGTTCAATCATAAAATTAATTCAAATGACTTTATCACACGAGGCGAAAAATGCCTTAATTGACTACCAACAAGCAAGAATTGATGCGTTAAGAAAACGCAATACATTTCTTGAAAAGTTGCATTTAAAAAATTCAAAGAAGTTGCATGATGAAAAATCCAAAGCGGATGAGCGACACTTAAATTACATTTACACTAAATATTAAACCAATGGCAAAAATCATTAGTATTTCCGATACTGGAAGAATGTGGAAAGAGTTCTACATTTTAAGAATTGAATTTGATAATCATGATAGTGGAGAGGCATTAGCCAAATCAACTGATCCTTATTACAAAGTAGGTGATGAGGTTGAATACACTAAAAATGAACGAGGTGGAATTAAGATACAAAAAGATCAAACTCCATATCAAAACACAAGCACTAGCTCTTATAACTCAGGAGCAAGCAATGACAAGTCTGAACAGATTGCAAGAGCTGTTGCATTCAAAGGTGCAATTGATTTAGTTTCTTCAGGCAAAATAAATGTCACTAACATTGTTGAGTTTGTTGATAAATACCTTCCAGTCTTAACTGGTGAAACAAAGAATGACTCCTACAAAGACCACTTTGAGGACAAGCCAAAAACAGAAGACTTACCATTTTAATTAAAGCCCTACTTCGGTAGGGTTTTTTTCTTTCCTTTACACTTACCATGCCAACACATCCTGCACTTGTACAAAGTGGAGAGGTCTTTGATTATCTCCAAAAAGCCAAAAAAGGTTTAATCCCTGAATCTTCTAAATTCGGTCATTCTGAAGTAGATGACTATTTTAGATTTAAGCGTGGGAACTTTGTTATTTGTACAGGTCATGCTAATGTCGGAAAGACTCACACAATGATTTATCTGATGTTACTGCATACGCAGAACAACGGAACAAAGTGGTTATTATATTCATCAGAAAACGATGTAAAAACATTGCAAAGAAAGTTGTTGGAATTTTTATGTGGCAAGCAAATTAGATACATAAATGACTCAGAGTTTGCTAGACATTATGATTACATTCAAGGGCATTTTCAGTTCATTGATCCTGACAAGTTGTATGATGTTTTTGACCTTTTAGAAACAATGGAAGACATCTATGATGAATGGCCATTTCAAGGCTCTATGATTGATCCTTATAATTCAATGACTATTAATCAAAAGAAACTGGGAAAGATATCATCACACGAATATCATTACGAGGCAACTTCTCACATGAGGTTGTTTTGTAAAAAATTAAACGCTACATTGATTCTTTGTTGTCATCCAAATACTGAAGCATTGAGAAAAATACACTACAAAGGACATCCAATGGAGGGCCATCCAATTCCTCCGATGGCATCAGATATTGAGGGAGGTGGTAAATTCGTTAACAGGGCTGATGAATTGCTTTGCATCCATCGTTATACGCAGCACGAAACAGAATGGGTTTTTAGTCAAATTCATGTCAGAAAAATTAAAGATATGGAAAGCGGAGGAAGACCAACCCCTTTAGAAAATCCAATACGTTTGCAATCAATGAAAGGAAATGTCGGATATTACATAGGTCATAAAAGTTTAATAAATTTACCAAAACCAAAAACTGATTCAGATGTTCCCTTTTGACAACTCATTTAACGAATTACACATAAGAGAAAAGCTAATTGTATTTGGTAATCATTTGATTTATTTGAATGAATGCGCACAGCATGAACAAGATTTAAAAATTCAAAACGAAATTATTAATCAAGTTATTGAGCTTTCTGATGTTGCCAAATGTTTAGAGTATTACCTAGATTATGAAAGAAGCATCAGTAAAAAGTTTCAAGAGAGAAGTTTAGACATAGCAAAACTAAAATTAGAAAACAGGGAATTAAAAGAAAAAATAAGTAATTACGAAAAGGCATTAGATAATGCAGCAGAAAATATTTAGGAACATACAGCCCAATGATGAGTTCCAAGTTGTTAAGACTGGTGAATATTTTAAAGTAATTGAAAGATCAACATACTATTGCGGAAACTGTGAATGTAAACCTTTACAACCTTGCAATAAATTCAAAGAAATGTCATCTATTGTGGTGATATCAAACAAAGGAAAATGGAGTTTTTCACTTAAAGAAATAAATGCTAAATTTGATAACAACGACTTGAGATGGATATAAAAAAATTAATAATGGCAAAAGCTTCTTTTTTTGAAGGAGTAACCAACTTAGATAGAAAACGTCATAACGTCTATTTAAGATCAGCATTTGCTAATGCTTTTAGACCAGTCTCAAAAGTCATTGACATCGCTTCTGTATTACATAGAAATCATTCATCAGTAGTTTATTATTGTAAGAATCATGAGAGCATGATAATTTATGATGATTACAAAAAATTGTATGATAAAGCTATTGAAGTAAAAAAACAATTTACAGCAAACGATCAGGATTTTGATGTTCAGCTACTTTTGTTATCAATAAAAGATTTAAAAGAGAAAATAAAAAATCAAGAACAAACAATTGAAGACTTAAACCAGTACAAAGAAAAGTACGAAACTATCAAAAAAGTTTTATGAATTACAGTATTCGCCTCATCCCCATTCTAGGTTTTATGGTTGGACTCAATTATCTTGATTTCTCAGGGGGTGAGAGCGAATACGATAATCTTGACGTTGATACGTTAGGAAGCAGGAAAGAGCTGCAAATAGGAATAGGGTTATTCATCATTCAAATTGTGTGGTGATACTGGAGCTTCTATCTAAACGTCACTCAGAATGGCTGAAGATGGCTAGGTCGTTTGGTACGGAGACACATGAAGCTGAAGACCTTGTTCAAGAGATGTATTTAAGAATGTATAAATATGTCGAAAATCCTGAAAAAATAATGTACAACGACAAAGAGGTCAACACTTACTTTGTTTTTGTTGTATTAAGAAATTTATTCTTTTCATCAAAAAAATCATTATCTTCTTTGATGTCTTTACACATTGAAGAACTTACAGAGCTAAATGGTAAGGTTGAGGAGGCAAATTATGAGTATGAACAAGCCCATAAAAATTTAATTGATGAACTATGGGAAGAGGTCGAAACGTGGCATTGGTATGATACCAAGTTATTTAAGTTGTATCACAACACAGACATGACAATTAAAAAGATATCACAAGAAACAAAAATAAGCGAGCGTTCAATTTGGAATACATTAGACAATGGAAGAAAAAAAATCAAACAAAAGCAAGAAAAAAGCTACAAAATCTACAAGAAAGCCAAAAAGTAAAGGCTTAGGAGATACTATTGAGAAAATAACAAAGGCAACTGGAATTAAAGCAGCAGTTGATGCGTTTGCTGATGCAACAGGAGTTGATTGTGGATGCGATAAGCGGAAGGAAACTCTCAATAAATTATTTAGATACAACACTCCTGAATGTTTAGAAAAGGAAGAATATGATTTTCTTGATGTAGTCTTACCTAAAAATCTAATCTTAGCAGAGGAACAGGTAGTAATAAATAAAATCTTCAATAGAATATTTCATAAGAACGTACAGGTTACAAGTTGCAGTTCTTGTTTGCAGTCACGAATAGATCAGCTCAAGAAAATATTTGAAACCTATGGTGAAGAATAGCAGAAGGCAATATTCAAGACAGCAAGGGGATTTATCTGAAAAAAGATTTGTAGAAGCCTGCGAGAAAGTAGGATATGAAATAAAAAAGTCATCAGTTAAAGAAGATATGTTTGCTCATATTGACTACTGGGTTAAGCGCAAAGATTCATGGTATGGTGTAGACGTAAAAGGGAATCGTCATCCCAAAACTATATGGGTAGAGTTTAAGAATGTTCAAGGCAAAGAGGGATGGTTAAATGGTCAGGCAGAATTTATTTCTTTTGACATTGCTGAACTTGGGGGCTTTTGTGTAGTGCGCAGAGAAGAGCTGAAAGAATGGTGCGTTGTAAATGTCGATTCTAAGTTTGTAACTAAAGAGGATGCTTATAGAAAACTTTATCAAAGGGCAGAACGAAAAGACGTTTTGACTAAAATATATTTAACAGATTTAGAAGAATTAAAATCATTTACTTTATTAAAATATGCCACTCCCTAAACCAAATAACGAAAAAGAATCAGACTTTATTCCTCGCTGCATGGAAGAAGCAAAAGGAGAGTTCCCTGATCAAAAGCAAAGACTTGCTGTTTGTATTGCTCAATGGAAAAAGGGTAAAAACTTAGAGCTTGAGTCGTATTCAGATTACCCTGATGCTGTATCGAACAACGCAAAGAGAGGTATTGAGCTAAACAAGAAGAACAATAACAAATGTGCTACTGGAGTAGGTAAGGCAAGGGCGCAGCAGTTGGCTCAAAAAAAACCTATTAGTGTAAAGACAATAAAAAGAATGTATTCATATCTATCACGAGCAGAGGAATACTATGACGAAGGAGACACAAGTGCTTGTGGCACTATCTCTTTTCTTTTATGGGGCGGTTTAGCTGGTAAGAGATGGGCAGGAAGCAAGTTAAAGAAACTTGGCCTGCTATAGTTCTAAACATTTTTTGTTGGTAATTAAATAAAAAGTTGTATATTAGAGTATTGGCAATGATGCTAATGCTTAAAAGTCCAACTATAATGAATACCAAAATCAAAAGCTTACTACAAAATATTCTTGACTTACCTGAAGGAGATCGTAAGAAGGTAATATCTGCTTTGCTTTTTACTGAGTTAACTCAAAAACACAATGATAAGCAAGCAGAAAAAAGATACAATCACATTATTGATGAGTTATCCTAATGGAATTTTTTGAAGGTACTCTTTTTGGAGTAGGAATGTCTATAATTGTTTTTATATATTTAATCGACAAGCACAATAAAAAATGAAAAAACCAACCACACTAGAAGATTACAAAGCTTACGCTTTTGGCTTCACACTTATAACAGCATTTTGTTTGTTCCCATTTGCAGGAACTGCATTACTTAAATACCTCTTTGGATTATGATAAGATTAGAGGTAGCATACACAGAACAAGTAGGCCGCTTTTGGAGAGGTACTCTCACAATTGATGGCGAAAAAGCAGAAACTTTTAATTGGCTGCATGAGGTCAATGATTTCATAAAAAATGAAGGATCAAATGTTGAGTTCCCACAAGGGACAGATGAAGCAAACATTTATGAGATACAAAAGAAAGTTACTGATCAAGTAGGCTTTTTAGTTATTGCTCACGATGCAATGGACATATCATGATAAAATTATTAAACGGAGATACTTGGGATAGAGAAGCTCTAATAGAAAAAATGTACGATGACGAATTTTATTATGGTCATCTAGGAAAAACAGCAATGAGTTCCTCAAGTATTAAACTATTAAATCAAAGTCCTAAAGCGTACAAATTTGTAACACAATATGGCCAACAGAAAAGTTCTCCAGCTTTAGAGATAGGCAATTTCATTCATACGATGGTTTTAGAGCCTCATCTAATAGAAGAGAGGTTTCATGTCGTAGATGTACAAAGCAGAGCTTCTAAGGCATACAAGGAGGCAAAAGCAAAATCCAATAAAATCGTATTAACAGCCAAAGAACATGATTCAAATATGAGAATCGTAGATGCTGTATTAAGGAATGAACACGTTCTTTCAATGATAGGAGGTTGTGAGTTTGAAGTTCCAGCGATAGATATGTTAGAGGGTTATGCTTTTAGAGGCAAGGCTGACATATATGATGCCAAACATAATTTCATCGCAGACTTAAAGACTACTCAAGACATAAATAAATTTGAATGGTCAGCAGAGTCCTATGGTTACGATGTACAGGCATTCATCTATACTGAGCTTTTTAATGTTCCTGTCTCAAACTTTTACTTTATAGCAGTAGATAAGGGATCGCTAGATATTGGAATTATAGGAATGGAGCAATCATTTATAAACAAGGGCTATAAAAAACTAAAAGAAGGACTTGAATTATATAAAAAATTCTTTATAGAACACAACGACATTGATTCATACACTTTAAGATCAACTCTAAAATGAGACAAGACTTCATCAGAATCGCAATGGCTCAGTTAAAAGAGAAATACAAATACAAACCTCAGAGATTAGCAAGGGCAGCTTTTATGTATCGTAAATGGATAGAGCGAAAAGCTAATAAATGAAAAAACATACTAATCTCTATCTAAAAGAAATGGGCTATGATACTACTGACTTTATCCCTTGCGAGTATTGCGGAAGCCAAGCAGTAGACATTCACCACATAAAATCACGAGGCATGGGAGGTAGTAAGTTACCTGACACGATAGAAAACCTCATGGCCCTGTGTAGAAATTGTCATTATATTTACGGAGACAAGACACAATATCGAGACTGGTTGCAAGATATTCACAATAAAAAGTTACTTGAGAGAAACCGATAAGAACGGAAATCTACGGAAATGGAAAAAGATAACAAAGGAAGATTTACCAAAGGCAATAGTGGAAGACCTGCTGGAACTGCGAACAAAGTAACAAACAACATAAGAGAAGCCTTTCAAAAACTTATAGAAGGAAACTTAGACAACATGACTCTGTGGCTATCTGATGTTGCAGCAGATGATCCTAAGTCAGCTTTAGATATTATTTGTAAATTAGGAGAATATACTACTCCCAAACTTGCAAGAGTTGAAAACAAACTAGAAGCTGAAGAAGGCATCACAGAAATAAAACTAAATTTTGTCAACGCTAGAGATTAATTATGGGCCAGTCTTTATTAAAAACTGGAAGGCAGATACTAAAATAGTAGTCAATCAAGGAGGGACAAGAAGTGGTAAAACATATTCCCTTTTGCAGCTTCTCATTGTTAAGGCATTTGAAAATAAGGGTAAAGTATTCACCATAGTGAGAAAGTCTCTACCATCGCTTAAAATGACAGCGTACAGGGATTTCTTTGAGATACTTAATAATCTTGACTTATATTCAGAGACAGACCACAATAAATCAGACTACACATACAACCTTAATGGAAACTTATTTGAGTTTGTATCATTAGATCAACCTCAGAAAAAAAGAGGGGCGAGAAGGGATTTCTTATTTTGCAATGAAGCAAATGAATTATCATGGGAGGATTTCTTCCAGTTGCTTGTAAGAACTACAGATAAAATATGGCTTGACTATAATCCTTCAGATTCCTTTCATTGGATTTATGATAAACTCTTAATCAGGGATGACGTTAGCTACATCCAAACAACGTACAAAGACAATCCATTTCTTGAGCAAACAATTGTAGATGAGATAGAAAGATTACAAGGTACAGATGATGATTACTGGAGAATCTATGGACTAGGTGAGAGAGGTTTGTCAAGAGCTACTGTATTTCAATTTGAAATGGCAGATGATCCAAAAGGTAAGCTCGTTTCATTTGGTCTTGACTTTGGATTTACCAATGATCCAACTTCACTTGTTCAGGTTTACAAGGATGGGAATGATTTATACATTCACGAGATGATGTATCACACACAGCTCACCAATTCAGATATCGGAGAAAAGTTTGCAGAGCTAGGTCTGACAAGATATGATGAAATTTGGGCAGACTCAGCAGAGCCAAAAAGCATTGAAGAACTTCACAGGATGGGCTGGAACATAAAACCTACTGCAAAAGGTGCTGATAGTATAATGGCAGGAATTGACATCCTTAAACGTCACAAAATATATTTGACAAAAGGAAGTGATAACGCAGTAAGAGAATTTCAGAACTACAAATGGCAAGAAGACAAGAATGGTAACTTGTTAAATAAACCTATTGACAAGTTTAATCATGCCATTGATGCGGTCAGGTATGCTACCTTTAATCGACTAAGCAGACCAAATTATGGTAGCTATGCAATAAGATAAACAAAAAAGGTTATTTATAGGATGGAACTTAAAGTAATTGTACCCACTTCACTTTCAGAAATTACACTCAGTCAGTATCAACGCTTTGCTAGGCTTGAAGGTGATGATGAATTTATTAGTAAGAAAATGCTAGATATCTTCTGCAATGTTCCCTTAGAAGAATTACCCAACATTAAATTTAAAGATGTTTCTAGGGTTTCATCTAAGCTCACAAACATGATGAGAGAGAGGCCAAAACTTACACAAAAATTTAAAATAAAAGGCAAAGAGTTTGGTTTCATTCCATCATTAGAAGACATCTCTTATGGTGAATTTGTTGACTTAGATACATACATGGCAGATACGAAGAACCTTCATAAAACAATGGCTGTGTTGTATCGACCAATCACAAAGAAAATAGGTAAAAGGTATAGGATTGAGGAGTATGATGCTTCTGACAAATATTTTGATATGATGCTAGATGCTCCGATGAATATAGTTATGGGGGCTATGGTTTTTTTTTGGACTTTAGGAAAAGATTTACTGGGAACTACCCTGACCTCTTTAAAGAACGAGATACAGAAAAAGAACAGCAAGACTTCAGCAGTCAAGGAGCATTTGCCAAAAGATGGGGATGGTATACTACATTCCATTCACTTAGTCAAGGAGATGTTAGAAGATTTGACGAAATCTCAAGAATATCAGCATCCCAATGCCTTACCTATTTATCCTTTGAAAAGCACAGAGCAGAAACAGAAAGCCAAATCCTCAAAAGAAAAACAAAATGAGACAGTTTTATAAAATAACAGAAACCATAAAAAACCAGTTACTGTTAAGTAGTCAATGTAATGTTGTAACATTTGGAGACATATTTGATGTCGATTTAAACAAGCAAACCATTTTTCCTTTAAGTCATATCATGGTAAATCAAACATCTTTTGAAGGTCAGATTGTAAGAGTCAACTTGACAGTTATGGCAATGGATGTTGTTGACGAAACAAAGGAAGCAATAAGAGATCAAAACGATCCTTTCTTTGGTATAAGCAATGAGCAAGATATATTGAATACACAACTAGCTGTCATCAATTCTGTAGTCGTTGAGCTTCGCAGAGGTGATTTGTACAAAGACCTTTATCAATTAGATGGCAATGTCACCTGTGTTCCTTTCACAGAACGCTTTGAGAATCTACTAGCAGGATGGGGAGCTACTTTTGATGTCCTTATGCCTAACACAGAAATCAGTACCTGCTAATGGCAAGAGAGCAAAATATAAAAGCGGTATTAGATAGGTTTGCAAACTATGTGGTTGAGCAGTCCAAAGAAAATCTAAGAAAACACAACGTAAGTGGAAGGCTGTCTGAATCAATTACATCAGAAGTAAGCACAGGGCCAGTTTCTTTTTCAATGGAAATTGACATGGAGAAGTACGGAGAATATCTTGACTCAGGTGTTAGTGGTACAAAGGTTAAGTATGACACTCCCTATGCCTACACAAGCAAGATGCCACCTTCTAGTGTGTTTTCTCAATGGGTTGTTAAAAGAGGGTTGTCAGGAGTAAGAGACAAAAAAACAGGAAGATTCTTAAAAAGGAAAAGCCTTCAATTTGCTATTGCGAAAAGCATATACTACAACGGAATAAAACCCACTAATTTTTTTACAAGACCTTTCAATTTAGCGTTTGACAATTTACCTCAAGAGATAGTGAACGCCTTTGAATTAGACAGATCAGATTTTAAAGCATTTATCAGAAAAACAAAGAACAAATGAGCGTACCAGTAAAAAGTGTTCCTACATCACTAAAGATGGCAAGAAGCCCAATCTTTTACACAGGCAAAAATAATGCGCAAACAAATGACACGCTTATTTATATGTCTTTAAATTTAAAATTTTGGTCAGGTCTTAGAAGTTCACCTCCCTCAGCCAACAATTATTCTCTAATTAAAAACACATCTATCAATCAGGTTATTAATTTTGAGGTAAGCAATTTAATCAGCTCAGAGTTTTTGCATGATTTTAATATTTATAACGACATCGGCTACTCTCAATCTCCAGCAGGTGAAGTTCTTTGGACAAATGGAACTGGTGAATGGAAATATTCTGATAATAGCGCAGTTCCAGTTGTAGCACTTTGGTCAGCATCAGGACAAACAGATGCCTTTCTAACAACAAGCGGATGGGCAGCTTTGCCTAATGTGAGTAACACTTCAGTTTCATCAGGTGTTGTTGTGCTTTCTGTTCCAAGAACAAGATATGTGTTCACATCAAATTTTGAATCGTTAGCAATTTACAGTAACACTTCTAATGCTTTTGCTAAAATTCGTATTAGATGGAACAATGGTGACGAGGATGATTTTTTGAATAATGATGGATCTCAAGACATACCTGACAGATCAACATTAAACACTCAAACCCAAGTGATTTATGCTGGTGTAGGGCCAGCAAACTTAAATAACAACTCAGCCATTGATGCTTCTATTAAACCTTCAAATCATACCACAGGAGATTATTATGATGTCATTTTATTAGATGATGGAGACTCAGAACTGACAAGAGTGAAATATGAGCTTACCTGTGAGCCTAAATACACTCCCTATCAGATATCTTTTGTAAATCGTTATGGTGTTACAGACTTCATCACTTTTTTTAAAGCCAGTACAGAAGCAGGAAATTTCACTAACAGCTCATTTAAAAGAAGCATCTACCAAGATGGTTTTACATCGCCAAGTTTGCAAAATGCTCAATATCAAGATTTCAACATAAATAGTAGGAATAGCATTACAATGAACACAGGCTGGGTTGATGAATCTTACAACGATGTTATTGAGGATATTTTAATGAGTGAAGATGTTGCAGTATTAATTGGCACTAATTGGGTTGCTGCTAATCCTACAAGGGGAACAGTAGAATATCAAAAGAGTGTTAATGTCGGAGTAATAAATTACACAGTCATTTTCACATTAGCATTTAATGAGCGACCACTATTGAAATGAATCAAGTTGATATTTACATTGGGGATTACAGACTTGACTTGTTTAAGGATGAACAGATAAGCATAAACTTGTCCATTCAAAACTATCAAGACATATCAAAAGTTTTTACTGACGTTACACAACCTTTTACTGTTCCTGCCAGTGAGTGGAACAATGAGGTAATGCACAACTATTACAGGACTGACATTACAGCCTCACAGATAACAACATCATACGGATCATCTGCTAATACATTTGACTTTAGGCTAAGACAGGCAGCGAGGATAGAGATTAACTCCATACCTTTTAGAACTGGAGTCATTCAGATGAACAATGTCTTAATAAAAGACAATGAGCCTAACTCTTATTCTATTACATTCTTTGGTGATTTAGTAAATATGTCTGACCTGTTTGGTGATGACTATTTGTATGATTTAGATTTTGCGGCATTTGATCACACTTACGACTCTGATACTATCAAGGATGGTTTTGAACAAGATTCTTTAAATGGTGGCACTATGTTCTATCCTTTAATGAGTCCTCAAAGAAATTGGTTTTATGATTCTTCAGGTAATGCTAATGATGAAGCTAACATTGCGTGGCATAATAATGCACAAAGAGGCGTAAAATACAATGAACTAAAACCTGCTTTGCTTGTCACTAAGATATTTGAAGCAATTGAATCAAAATATGGTTTGACATTTAGTGGATCATTCTTAACAACCTCCCCATTTACTAAGCTGTTTCTTTGGCTTCATCGTTATGAGGGTAATTTGTTTACTTCTTCAGCTGGGATAGATTGGGAGTTAATAAATTTTAATTCTCTAAATTCAGGAAGTGGTTTTGATTTAGCTACTGAAACTTGGACTGTTGCTAGTACTGAATCATCCTATCGTTTAAGAATTACAGCAACGAATGTAAATGCAAATTATGAGTATGGTGTTTTCCAAAATGGAACATTAATTTCCACAACTCAAGTCTCTGCTCATGCAAGCTCTAGTGTATTAACACAACTATCAAATTTTAATTTTCAAGCTGGTGATACTGTTCAATTATATATAAGACCAACAACAGCAACCTCATTTAACTATCAGATAACAGAATATGAAACTGTCATTGTTGATTCACAGACTGATGTTTTTAATGTTGATCAATCTTTATCTGCTGCATACAATTTTGAGTTAGTTGTTAGCTCTATCATGCCTGAGATTAAAGTAAAAGATTTTATAGGCGGCATTTTACAGATGCACAATTTAGTTGTTGTACCAACCAGTCAAACAGCATTTACTTTTCAAACATTAGATGCTTTCTTTGCAGCAGGTACTGATCAAAACATTGAACCATATGTGAATGTTGATGAGGTTTCTGTTCAAAGACCATCGTTGTACAGGCAGATTGAGTTTGCTTATGCAGACACTAACCAAATATTAGGTTTTGAATTTCAAAGATTAAACATTTCAGGCTATGGAGATTTGTTCTCAGATTTCTCATGGGATGGGCCTGACTTTAAGTTGCAGTTACCTTTTGAAAATCCTTTATTTGAGAGGTTGACAAATTTAGGTACTTCAGCTTTGACTAATGTTTTAGTATATAAAAGTGTAACACAAAACACCAACAGATCAAATGAATTTAATGCGTACTTAGGTGCGCCAGTTTTAATTTATGGAGAGTTTTCTTTAGATATTTCTTCGAATCCAATAGGGTTTACAGATGCTTCAGGGAACTCAACTCAAGTTGATGCTGTATGGTATGCAAATGTGTCATCTACAAGTGTAGGAACAGGGCCAGCTAAGTCTTTAAACTTTGGTGGTGACATTGATCCTTTTTATTTGACGACTGTAAATGCTAGCTTGTTTGAGACTTACTGGACTAATTACATACTAGGTCTTTACAATGTAAATCGTAGAGTCTATCAAGTCAAAGCAATTTTACCTATTGGCGAAATAATTAAGATGCAACTCAACAACAAGGTAATTTGGAACAATGAAAAATGGATAATCAATAATGCTGCTGTCAACATGGCAACAAATGAAGTTAAATTTGAATTACTCAATGAGGTATGAAAAACACTTATTTAAGTTACTTAATAGAACTTCTCCAATCTGACGAATGGAAAGACGTTAGTGATACAGTAGAAATTGCAAAAGGAAAATATCAGATTCCTAAAAACTGGACAGAGTTCATAAAAAGTAGATAATGGCAGTAGTTGAAACAATTAGAATTGAGGGAGAAACTTCAGGTATTGAAAACAAAATACAGAAGTTAAATAATCAAGTAGAGGGTTTAGTTGATTCTATTGAAGATGTAGGCACAGAGTCAAAAAAGAGTTTTGACAAGATGGACAAGGAGTCTAAGGAGACTACTAAGACAGTCAAAAAGACTGACAATGCAATAAAAGGATTTATTAAAAATATCAAAGGAGCTGCAATTGCCGCAGGTGCGATTGCCATTGCAAAAGGAGTTTTTCAACAGACTCAATTTGCTATTGACAAAGTAAATACTGCAATGTTAACCTTGACAGGATTATTTAATAATCTTGATGTTTTTATGGCAACAGGGGGGAATGTATTTGAATATTTTAAAATAGTTGAGGCTGCTGCTGAAAGATTAGTAAAGTCAGATAAAGCCTCATTAACAGCAGAAGTTGAAAGGCAAAAAATTCAATTACAATCGCAAAAAACAATTGAAGTTCAAAGGCAGATAAGGGATGATATTACTAGAGGCGTAGAAGAAAGACGTGCAGCAAATAAAGAAATTGCTAGATTAACTGATGAACAAATAGATAAAGAAAAAGAGCAGATAGAAATTCAAATTAAATCTGCGCAACTAAGGTTTCAAGTTACTAAACTTCATACAGATGATGTTGCACTTCAACAGAAAAAACTACAACTTGAGGAGTTAAGTGAAAGAACTACAAGCGTAAATTCAGAAAGACTGGCAAATGAAAACTCTCTATTAAATGAAGGCATTGCTTTAAGACAGCAAAAAAATTCTGATGATGCTGAAGCTATAAGGCTTACAGGGGCATTATTAGATAGACACGTTGCTATTGCTGACGTCAATTTAGATCAAGTAGAAATATTAGAAAGAACAAATCAAACTAAAAGATTAAAAAGAGAATTAGATTTTTTTGATAAATCTATGCTTCAACTATTAAGATTTAACAATGAGAGGTTAATTGAATTACAACGGACTGGCCAAACTGAGAACGCAGAATATGAAACTTTGTTAAAAGAAAGGTTTGACTTAGAGCAACAATATGCTCAAGAATCAACTCAAATGCAAAATGATCTTTTTAATTCAAGGATTGATAGTATTGCAGGAGGTTTTGATTTAGCTGGACAAAGCGCAACTGCTTTTTCAAATTTAAGTCAAGCTCTAGGAGAAAACGATGAAGCAAATGCAGAAAAATCATTTCAAAGAACTAAGAAATTCCAACTTGCAGCAGCAATTGCAAACACAGCATCAGCAGTAACTGCTCAACTTGCTAATGTTCCTGATGTAGCTGGTGGACTAAACTTTGTAAAGGCAGGAATTGCTTTGACTACAGGACTTGCACAGATAGCCACAATTAAAAACACTAAATTTGAAGCTCCTGATTCATTATCACGACCATCAGCAGGCACTAATATTACAGCTCCATCACAGGCTGCTCAATTTAATATTGTGGGACAAAGCGGAACAAATCAGTTACTTGAAGGAATAGCAGGAACATTTGACAGACCTGTAAGAGCTTATGTCGTAGCAGGCGAGGTTCTCTCAGGTTCACAATTAGACAGACAACGATTAAGAACAGCAACATTCCCATGAAGATAGTAGAGTTAATTTTAGACGAGATGGAAGAACTAATGGGCATCCAAGCCATTAGCATTGTAGAGAATCCAGCAATTGAAGAAAACTTTGTAGCCTTAAAATCTCAAGAGGTACAATTTGCTAAACAAGATGAAGAAAAAAGAATCTTACTGGGTGCAGCTTTAATCCCTAACAAACCTATCTATCGTCAAAATGGCGAAGAAGAGTTTTATGTGTACTTCACAAAAGAAACGATCAGAAAAGCTAGTGAGTTATTTTTTCAGAATAGCAATCAAAATGAGTCAACCTTAGAGCATGAGGTAGCACTTAATGGAATGAGTGTTGTAGAGTCATGGATCGTTGAAGATGAAGACAAAGACAAGTCAAGAGTTTATGGATTAGATATGCCTGTCGGAACTTGGATGGTATCTATGAAAGTAAACAACGATGACATTTGGGAGAATTATGTGAAAACCAAGAAGGTTCTCGGGTTCTCGATAGAAGGGTTTTTTGTTGACAAGGTAGACTTCTCTGCTCAAGAGATAACTGAGGAAGATGCTGCTGCTGAAGTTTTATTGATGCTTGCTAAAGAGGCAATAAAATGAGAGGCGCAGTAAGGTTACAAACAGTATCACCAAAAGGAGGAAACAGAGGTTGCCTTTGTTGGGATTCAGACACTTACTCTAAAAGTTGCTGTGATGGCAGTCTTCATGCACAAGGTATTGGGCAAATAATAAGCGCATTGATTCCATTCTCTGACGAGGTATGGGAGCTTCAGAAAAATAAATGGAATAGGATTCACGACACTTACAATCAATTATAAATGGGAACACCACTAACTGGCAAAACGCCTGCAAATACATACGATGCTCTTATCAAGGTAGGAGACAATTCACCAATTACTAGCAATTTAAAAGTCTTGAGTGATGGTTTAGGTAATGATTTACCTTTGACTGTCTCATCGACTGCTATTAATATTACAGGTAACGCAACCTTTAGTGCTAATTTAGATGCTACTGGTGCAGTAGTAACAGTTGCAACGCAAACAGCAGGAGACAACTCTACAAAAGCTGCTTCAACTGCGTATGTAGATGCTGAAAGCATAGGGCAAGATTTAGATTTTTCAGGTGATTCAGGTAATGGTGCTGTCATTTTAAATACAGAAACATTTGCAGTCACAGGTACAACCAATCAGATAACAACTACTGCTTCAGGTACAGGTTTAGCATTGTCTTTGCCTGCTACTGTACACAGAGACTTACAAGGTAACGTAACAGGAAACCTTACAGGAGATGTTACAGGAGACCTTACAGGAACTGTAACTGCTACATCAACTCTTGCTGATGGTGTTATAGGAACTACTCAAACAGTATCTGATGACTCTACTAAAGTAGCAACAACAGCGTTTGTGCAAGATGCAATTCAAACTGTTCCTGCTGGTTTAGTCTTTCAAGGAACATGGAATGCAACAACTAACACTCCAACACTAGCAAGTGGCACAGGAACGACAGGACACTTTTATATTGTATCTGTAGCTGGTTCAACTGACTTAGATGGAATCACAGATTGGAAGGTTGGAGACTGGGCGGTATTCGTAGAGCAAGGAGCAAGTGACCAATGGGAGAAGGTAGATAACAGCTCTGTGTTAGATGGTAACGGAACAGGAGGCAAGATTAGTAAGTGGTCAGGTAGTGGTGATTCAGTCACTTTGACAAATTCTGTTATTACAGAAAGTGGTTCTAATATTGGAATTGGTGTTTCAAACCCAACAACAGCTTTAGATATTAATGGAGATGGAACTTTTTCAGGTGGAATTACTGTTGTAGGAAGTGATGCACAATTTAATCATAATATTATTTTAGAAGGTAGTGTTTTTCATAAAGATGACACAAATACTTCTTTTGGTTTTCCTGCTGATGATGCTATAGCATTTACAACTTCAGGCACAGAAAAAATGAGAATTGACTCTGTTGGAGCAATGCAATTCGGAACAGGAACTAATAATGGGGGATTTTTAGATTTTGATGGCACAAGTGTACAAATAAACACACAAAGAAATCCAAATACAGGAGTTTTTGTAGACACAGCTAAATCAAACGCAAGTATTAATTTAGTTGGAGCTGATGGAGGTTCATATATTAGGTTTAATACTGCTTCGGCAAACAACACTACTGCTACAGAAAAAATGCGCATTGATAATGCTGGAGCAATTAAATTTAACAACTACGGAGCTGGTACATTAGTAACAGATGCAAGTGGAAATATCACATCAATAAGTGGTGGTGGACAAGGTGGGCCATACTTACCTCTTGCTGGTGGAACTTTGACAGGTAATATAACTGCTGTAAAAGGAATTTTTGAATCAAGTAATAATCAAATATCTATTATTGATTCTGATGATAGTCAAGATTTTAGAGTCCAAGTTAATAGTGGTATTTTTAATGTTAGAGACCATACAAATTCACAAACCATATTTAAAATAGATGCAAATGCAGGCTCTAGTGCTCTACATTTACAAAGTAGTGGTGCAACTTTTGCAGGAAATGTATTTTTACCTGATAACAAATATGCAACTTTTGGTGGTGCTAATAAT
>TARA_R110001632_G_scaffold231703_1_pt1 | contig 24385 bp, 41 predicted proteins | sample TARA_R110001632 | Tara Oceans TARA_R110001632 (sample SAMEA4398266) | marine metagenome | biome: Polar Biome; feature: [SRF] surface water layer (ENVO:00010504); material: water (ENVO:00002006), including particulate matter (ENVO:01000060) such as... | depth 5 m
TATCGAAGAAACTTGGGAAAACTATAATGTAGGTTGGAACAAAGGGCCAGCAGAAAACATATGGTTCCCTTTTTGGCAGGGTTATTTAATCCAAGATACATACCAACAAAGAATAACCGCAGCGCCTTTTAACGTAAGTTTTAAAGGTGTAGATGGTATTGGTTTACTTAAAGGTGTTAATTTTCCACTAGCGCCAAACAACGAGGTTACTTTTTGGAATGTATTGCATAGCGTGTTATTTGAAACAGGGCTTGATTATTTTATATATGTAAAAACTGATTTAAAAGAAGAAGCTGCTGCTGCAATTACAAATGTATTTGAAGACATAAAAATAAACACCAGTACATATACAGACCAAAATACTTTTAAATTTAATTGCAGGGAAGTTTTATACTCAATACTTACAGGTTTTAATTGTAGAATATTCCAAGCTAAAAACGATTTTTATATTGTAAATAATGGCGACATAGGAACGCTTGAAAATATTACATATAGAAAGTACGAAAAAGATGGTAATTATGTAGGCGAAGAAATTGTAGGTAGTGTTATTAATATGCCGAGCGAAGCGTTGCCATTAGGTGGAGATTTAATGAAAGAAACTAGCGGTGGTATTATAGAAGTAAAAAATACTGTAGATGTAAAAAGACAATTAAACTACATACCAAACGGAAATTTTGAGGACGATTTTAATGGTTGGACGGTTGTAGATACAGAAGATGTAAGCATTTCAGAAAACGCTATACAAGGTAAATCTGCAAAAATTACAGGTTTATATTCTGGTGCTTTTGACACTTTGCTTTATAACGAATGGCCTTCTAGGTCAGATATAGATGAGTTTGACGACATAAAATTTAATTTTTCTTTTCAAGTTCAAATAGCAAACGGTTCTTTTCCAAGTGTTATTGCTAAATATAGCATTCCTTATATTTTAGAGCATACATTTAGGGAATATGTAGCAGGTGTAGCTACAGGAAACACACAAACATTTTACTACAGGTCTTGGGGAGATACGATAGGCTGGACTGAAACGCCTACGGTTAGTTTTTTTAGTTACAACGGAAGGGGCGAATGGCTTACTTACAGCAAAGAAATAGATTTTGTTTTTGAAAATATTACTGAAAATTATTTACCAGATACATTTAAACTAACATTTAGTTGGCCAGGAAAAGTGGCAGGGGGGCCGCATATTGCTGCTTATATAGGTGGCGCCGTTATTAACTGGCAAACGCATTTATATTTAAGCGATGTAACTGGAACACCAGAAAAATTTATATTTAAAGTAGACGATTTAGAGGTTATTAGTAAACAGGTTACAGATAAAAATTTAACAAATACTTTAGACTACGATAAAATATACCAAGGCAGTACTTTTAACGAATTTTTAAAAGGCTATATAATGCCTTTTGGGGAACAAAACAGAGGGCTTATAGCTAAGTTTAAGCGCTCTAGCGATACTAATTATAGATTTATTGAAGATATTACTTCCCAGCAGCGTATAAACGACAACAGGGTTAAAATGGAACGTTACGAAGGTTCTTTTAAAAGGCTAAATGACAACTTACCAGTTTCGCTTTATGATAGGGTTTTAATAAATTTTGCCACTTTTAAAGAAACTAGGCCAGCGGTTATAGACACTTTAAAATATAATTTAAAAAATAATACTTACGAATTTACTGCGCATTTAGCAGACCAGGAAACAGATGCGGTAACAGATTTCAAATCTAACCAAGTAACCTATAGTGTAGAAATTGAAACTGTTTGCAAAACTTACAAGGTAATTAACAATGAATTAGTTAATTCTGGAACTTATGGATATTATGATTGTGCTGAAGTTTGGACAGAAGCAACCGTTTTAGCGGATAGCGAAAGCCCAGATTTTTGTGCATCTTCATTACCTACTAGAATTAGCGGCGCCCAACTTATAATAGAATTACTTGCGGAAACTTGTACGGTAGGAAGCGAATTTTATTTACTAAAAAAATGTAGCGATGACAGTATTGGTTGGAGAACTGCGCAATACACTACAGAAATAGCTTTAGATGACGACAGGCGTGTTTATGGCCCAGACAGTCAAACTTATATAGTTGTTGGAACAGGCACAACAGGAACTACTGTTGGAATTGTTACAGATGCGGAGTTATACGGTTGCGAATTAATACCAACTTTAACAGAGTTCTTAAGGTCAGACGGAGATTTCCCTAACCCTTGCGAAACAACGCCAGACTTATTAGCTTACCATAATGGCGCAGGCGCATACCCAGTTGTTGGCGATAATGTATTTACGCAACCAAATGGTATAACGCCTTTAGGTGGTGGTTTATATTTAATGCCAAACAGTTTTTATTTTACTGTTTACGCAAGTAACCCTGGTTATGTGGCTGCATTAACAGAATGTACGTCGCCAATATTATATTATAGGCTAAGTAATTGCACCGATGGAACAGAAGGTATTAGTGGGCAGAACACAAACGAAATAGATTTAGAAAATGGAGATAGGGTTGTAGATTCTAACGGCGTATTTTATACTGTATTTGGAGTTGCATTAAGCGGGACAAGCGTTGGTAATATTACAGATACTGGCGATAGAGATTGCCCAAGCGTTGAACCGGATTATTACTATAATTTAGTGAAATGTAGCGATGGTTCTACAGGCTGGAGAAGTGGCCAAACAATAGACGGTTTTTACTTGCCTTCAAATACTAGGGTAACAGACCCTAGCAACGAAATATACGTTGTGTCTGGATTAGTTACTGCTGGTACTAGCGTTGGTAATATAACAAATACTGGAAACATAGGCTGCCCAGTTGCGCCAGAACTTACTTATTATTTATTAAGTAAATGTAGCGATTCAACTGGCGGCTGGTTAAGCGGTCAAAATACGACTGAAATAACTTTAAATGTAAATGATAGGGTTACTTCCGAAGGCGAAGTATTTGTAGTTGTTGGAACTGCCGAAACTGGTTATAGCATTGGCAACGTAACTGACACAGGCGAAACTGGTTGTCCAGTAATTCCAGACCCAGAGTTTTACACGCTTACTAAATGCGAAGATAGCAGCACTGGTTATATTACAGGTCAAAACACTACGCAAGTATCTTTAAGTAATGGCGATAGGGTAAGAGATATAAATTTTGCAGATTATACTGTTACTGGAACTTCAACTACTGGTAATTCTTTAGGTGTTGTTATAATAACAGGATTAACAGGTTGCCCAACGCCAGCACCAGCAGGGACTTTTGTTTCAACTTGGGACACCAGAAATATAGAAAGCGGTTCTAGTGGTTATTATCAAGTTTCTTTAGGTTTATTACCTGGAGGGGATTACGATTTTAGCGTAGATTGGGGCGATGGTGTTATTGAAAACGTAACAAGTTACAGCGGAAGGCTGCACACTTATAGCGTTGCTGGTATTTATGAAATTAGAATAACAGGAACTTTAGAAGGTTGGCGTACGCAAGGCGATAGTAAAAAAATACTATCCATAAAACAATGGGGTAATTTAAGGCTTACAAGAGCTGGGTATTCTGTTAGTAATTTTGGCCTTTATTTTAGCGGTTGTACAAACTTAGATTTATCGCAGGTTAGCGATGTTTTAGACTTAACAAATACCACAAGTCTTTATTCAATGTTTAACAGTTGTACTTTTGCTACAATAAATAGAGTATCTGAATGGAACATAAGCGGTATAACTAATTTAAGCGCAACGTTTGTTAATTGTGCTAATTTTAACAGCGATGTAAATGACTGGGACACTTCAAGTGTGACAAATATTACAGAAACGTTTGCGAGTTGTTCGTCTTTTGACCATAGTTTAGAAAATTGGGACGTTAGTAATGTAAACGATGCAGGTTCATTTATGCAAAACACAGGTTTAACGCCTACTAATTTAAATGCAATTTATAATAGCTGGGGCGTTCAAAACTTGAACAATGGAGTTTCTATTTCGTTTAACCCAACACAATACACAAGCGCCGGAGCATCCGGTAGGGCTGCAATGGCAGCGCATTGGACTATAAACGATGGCGGTATAGTATAAAGATTCCCTTTTTTGTTTCTTTGCTAGGGGTGGTAATTTTCGGATTTCTGCCCCTTTTTTTATGTAAAATATTTTTTTAATTGAAAATTTATTTTTATTTTTGTAGAAATTATTTATATATGGATATACGAAAACAGTTAAAAGAAAAGAAGCTATTGAAGCGCGATGTATGCGCGCATTTAGGTTGCACTATGCCAACGCTTAAAAGCAAATTAGACGAACCAACTAGGCTAACCGTTTCGGATATTATGGCGCTTAGAGAATTAGGATTAAAAATAGAAGTTTAACCATTAGCAAATTATTATGAAAGCAGTAAACATTAAAGGGAATGATTACATTACAGTAAACGAGCGGCTAAAATATTTTAGGGCCGAAGACGTATTTACGAATTGGGGTATTATAGAAACAATAGAACGGCTAGACGATAAGGAAGGTGTTTTTAAAGTTGAAATACTTAACGAACACGGAAATATTATTGTAACGGCACACGCCCAGGAATATCGCGATAGTAGCTACATAAACAAAACCAGCTTTTTAGAAAACGGTTTTACTAGCGCATTAGGTAGGGCATTGGGTTATTTAGGCATTGGTATTGATACGTCAATTGCAAGCGCAGAAGAAGTAGGCAATGCGGTAAGCAACCAGGAGAAAAAAGAAGATGCTAGGCCTTGGCTAACTGATAGCCAACTACAGGGAACACTTAGCGGCACTAAAGTACAAGCTGAAAAGGTTATGACTGGCTTTAGAATGAAAAAAGAATACAGAGCGCAAATAAAATCTAAATTCAGTATATAATGCAGACGACAACAATACAAGACATCGAGGTTATATACGAAAGTAAAACAAGCGCCAAAATACAAATTAAGGGTACGCCCGATGCAATTTGCAAGGTGCTGCAAAAATTAAACGATAATCAAATTAAATTAAACAAGTAATAATTATGGAAAAACAAGAAGCAATTTACGCGGGAAGTGGAAAAACAGTTAGCACTAAGTACGGCGAATTTTTTAAGGTAACGGTTTGCCTTAGTGATTTACCAAAAGAACACCTATTTGAGTACAACGACAAAACGTATGTTAAGCTGGATATTTCTAAGAAAAAAGAAACAGACCAATACGGTAAAAACGTTAAGGTACAAGTAGATACTTGGAAGCCAGAAGCTAAAACTGCCAGCTTTGAGACAGCACCAGCTTTGGCAGAAGCGCCTAACGATTTACCATTTTAACGGTAGAAACTAACCTAAACAAAAAGGCGGTCTATAATGGGCCGCTTTTTTTATTTAAAATATTTTTTAAAAATAGTTTGGTAATTAAAAGAATTTTTTTAATTTAGCAATGTAAAACATTAGCAAATTATTTATTATGAAAAAATTTAAAACATTAGAGTCGGGTTTGGTTTATTACGAGCGCGAAACAAAGCACGGTATTAGAGTAGAAATACTTACGCCACAAGAGGCAGAAAGCTATGCGAACAGAAGTTGGTTTATTAAATTATTACAAAAATTAAATTTGATATGATTACAAAAGTAGAAAGCAACGAGGTGTACCACCAAAGCAAGGCGATAAGTTCAAGCGCTTTAAAGACAATACACAATAAATCGGTTTTTCATTACCTAAACCAAGCGCCTAGAAAAAGTGCTGCATTGCAAATAGGTTCTGCAATACATACGGCGGTGCTAGAGCCGGAAAAATTTTACGATGAGGTTTATATAATGCCTAAAATTGATAAACGACCTAAATCTGGAAAAGAGGAATATGCTAGGCATTTAAAATTGGCAGAAGGTAAAAGCATTATAGAAGATGAAGATTATAAAATGATTTTAAAAATTAAAAAGAATTTTGAAGCTGACGAAAAAGCGGTTTATTATACCAAAGGCGATATAGAACTTTCGCATTATACTACTTATGAAGGCGTCGATGTAAGAGTTAGACCCGACTGTATTAATAAAATGCTAGGCTTTATTTCAGACCCTAAAAGTTGTCAAAATAATAGCCCTAGAGCATTTAAAAGCGACGTTTACAAATGGGGTTATCATTTACAAGCTACTTTTTATAGCGATATGCTAGGCATAGACCCGAAAAACTTTGTGTTTATTGCAATAGAAACAAACTACCCTTATAGCGTTGAGTGCTACACACTAAGCGAAAAAATGATAGACGAAGGCCGTAACGCTTACGCAAACGCCATAGCAGATTGGAAGTTTTATTTAGAGACTGGAATAGCTACCGGCTACAGAGGTTACGAAAGGAATGAAAACGGAATAATAGTATTATAAATATGTGACAAAAAACTAACATTAAAACGGTAAAAATTCGTTTATGTGTATAAAAACTAACAATATGGAAAACCAATTAAACTACGTTAAAAGCATTTTATTAGGCCAGTTACTGCTAGAGGCTAACGACCAGTTAAAAGGCACCAACAGATATAAGCAAAGCATTAAGCAGCAAGTTAATAAAGTAAACGAAATGCTAGAGCCTATTGCAAAAGCGGAATACGATAAACTTTATTCTGTAGACCCAGAAATGGTAACTAATATTTTAAATAAAATAGAAGCGCTAGTGGATAAAATAAAAGGCAGTTCTATTGACGACCTGGTTTTAATTAACGCCGTTATTGATAAGTATAAAGAAAATAAAGAATGGTTTGCAGAATATGGCGAAGCTGACTTTTTAAAATTAGATTAATATGGAAAAAAAAGTTTTAGATGTATGCTGCGGACCAAAAGGAATGTGGTTTGACAAACAAGATGAAAGGGCGTTATATTTAGATAGAAGATGCCAAGATTATAATATTTCTCCAAACGCAGCTTACCCTAAAGGAGGTACTTTAAAAATACAACCTGATATAATTGGAGATTTTACAGACATAAAACAACCTGACAATTCTTTTTGGCATATTGTATTTGACCCTCCACACATACCACAAGAAAATCCAACAGGTCTTTTGACAAAACAATATGGTTCATTGAAAGGAGAGTGGAGGGAAATGTTAAGACTTGGATTTAAAGAGTGTTTTAGAGTTTTAAAACCTAATGGAACTTTAGTTTTTAAATGGAATGAGTGCAGAATACCTGTAAAAGAAATTTTAGAACTTACTGACAAAAAACCATTATACGGACACAAAAGCGGAATTAAAATGCAAACGCATTGGATTTGCTTTATAAAAGATTAATTTATGACGCCAAAAGAATTATTGCAAGAGAAGGCTGCCTGGGACTATCATTATAGCGAATTAACTTTAAAAGAGATAGCCGATAAATACGGCTTTAGTAAAAATTCAATTAGTTCTATTAAAAACAGATTTCCTAAAATACATTTTGAATTACCGGCTGGCCCGCCTATTGAAAGGGTGGTAATTATTGACGAAGCAGAACTTGAAAGGGCAGAGGTTTTGTTTAAAGAGTTTGGCATAAAATATACTGTTCCTTTTAATTTTACGCTTGAAATGCAATTCAATAGCAAAATATAGTAACTTTGCAATATGGCGAAGTATAATCCATATATGCGGTTTTTAGGCCCAGAAGACCATTTACATAGGGCGGTTTTAAATTATATAGGTCTTCAATACCCAGACGCATTAATAACGCACCCAGCCAACGAGGGGAAGCGTTCGCCGTTTGAAAGGTTTAAATTAAAATATTTAGGTGTAACAAGTGGCATACCAGATATACTTATATTTACGCCTAGCAATCAATACAATGGATTAGCAATAGAATTAAAAGCTGGATATAATAAACCTAGCCCAAACCAAAAAAAGTGGCTTAAAGATTTAGAAAGTTGTAATTGGTTTACTGTTTGGCTTAACGATTTTGATAAATGCAAAATAGTAATTGACCAATATTTTAAAAACGAATTATGAGATACTTATATCTTTATTACAACGAAGACAGCCAAAAAATGCGGTGTAGAATAAAAAAAGAAACTGGCGCAGAAGATGGTTTTGAATTAGCTGGAACGATAACAGAAGTTGAAAGGGATTTGCTTATTGAAATACTTTTTGAGCGCTATGGCGATGGCGATATAAGCCTAAAAAACTTTCTTAGAAACTTTGGCGAACTGAAAACATTTTGCCAAAAAATGAAAATGATACTAGAATAATTTTTATATTTGTTTATAGCTTAGAGGTTACGGACTAAGTTATTTTTAAAAAATTTAAAGCTAGGGTAGTAGGTGCCGTAACCACCGAACCCCCAGCTTTTTTTATTATGGACAAAAAGAGTTATTACGCAATTATACCAGCTAACGTTAGGTACGATAAAAACCTTAAAGCAAACGCTAAATTACTATATGGCGAAATAACTGCTTTAGCAAATGAAAAAGGTTTTTGTTGGTCAACAAATAATTATTTTGCACAGCTTTACGACGTTTCAAAAGTTAGCGTAAGCAAATGGGTAAGCGACCTTGAAAAAGGTGGTTACATAAGCCTTGAAATGGTTTATAAAACTGGTACAAATCAAATTGAACAACGCAAAATTTTTATTACAGACCCTATTAAAGAAAACTTTAATACCTATAAAAGAAAAGTTAAACACCCTATTAAAGAAAAGTTTAATACCCCTATTAAAGAAAAGTTTAAGGATAATATATATAATAATAATATTAATAATAATACAATAAATAATAATACAATTAATACCGCACAACCAAAAAAGGTTGATGCGTCGCCTAAATTTTCTGATTTAGTTGAAAGCGCCTATCCTAATTTTATAAAACTATTTGATGGCGAAAACACTTTACCTAAAAATAAGTCGCAGGAATTAACTTGGAAAAATGCTTTGCAATGGTTTGAAAAAAACGACTATGATTTAAGGCGCATATATGCAGCAGTTAAATGGGCCAGAGAAGATGCATTTTGGCGCCCAAATGTTTTATCGATGCCAGCTTTAAAAAATGTACGCAATTCTGTACGAAAAATAGATAATATAATGGCGAAGTATAATGCGGTCGAAGCTGAACTTAAAAAGCCAGCCGCTATGGGTAAAATTAAAAACGTAAAAGAATGGCATTACGGTAAAAACAAAATTGGCGAAATGGAATTGGTAGCTGAATTAAATGACGGCAGTTATATTAACCAGTTTATATTAAAACAGAACGCAATGCTAACGCCACAGGATTTTGATTTAATAATTAAATATATAACCGATGAAAGGAAAATGTAAGAATTGCACACCGCCAACAGAAGATAGTATAGTAAACAACGTATTAGAGGCATTTATAAGCCGTTCTAACGTAGGAACGCAAAAATATGGCACTACCTTAGACCGAAACGATTTAAAGCCGTTAGATTGGCTTAAACACGCTCAAGAGGAAGCGATGGATTTTGTGCTGTATTTAGAAAAATTAAAAAAAATGCTTGGAGATTTAAAATAAATTTTTAATTTAGCCATTAACTAAACGAATTATTATGTACCAAGCTGAATTTTTAGAATTAGGTATTTCACTTAAAGGGCGCCAAACAGGGGAACTTAAAACAAAATGCCCGCAATGCTACCAAACAAGGAAAAACAAAACAGACGATAGTCTTAGCGTTAATGTAGAAAAAGGATTTTACAACTGCCATAACTGCGGTTGGTCTGGGTCGGTTAGATTTAAACCTAAAAAGGAATACATTAAACCGCCGTCAATAGAATTAAAACTTAGCGATAAAATAGTGCAATGGTTTAAGGGTAGGGGAATAAGCGAAGCAACTTTAGCGCATTGGAAAATAGGCGAAAGCGAAACGTTTATACCACAAGTAAAAAAGAACCGTTCAACAATAAATTTTAATTATTACCGAAACAATACGCTAGTAAATATTAAATACAGAGACGCCGAAAAGAACTTTAAAATGGTATCTGGGGCTGAACTTATATTTTATGGCTTAGACAATATTACAGAACTTGAAAAGGTTTATATCGTAGAAGGCGAAATGGACGCGCTTAGTTTACACGAAGCCGGTATATATTCTGTTTGCTCGGTTCCTAATGGCGCAAGTAAAGGAAACCAACGCCTTGAATACTTAGACAACTGCTGGAAATATTTTGAAGATAAAAACGAGATAATAATTTGCACGGATAACGACGATGCAGGTTTGCAACTTAGAAACGAATTAGCCAGGAGGCTTGGGCAGTACCGTTGTAAGTATGTAGATTTTGGCGAATATAAAGACGCTAACGAGGTTCTAGTTAGTAAAAGCGCAGAAGATTTACGCAACATAGTAAAGCAAGCTAAAAATTTCCCATTAGAAGGCGTTTTAAATGTTTCAGATATATGGGACGATGTACTGCGGTATAACGAAAATGGTATAGTAAATTATAGCGTTGAGTTAGGCATAAGCGACGAATACTATAAAATGGCTATGGGCGAATGGACGGTAGTAACCGGAATACCCAATAGCGGTAAATCTGATATTATAGACCAAATATCTGTAAACCTAGCAATGAAATACGATTTTAGGGTTGCAATGTTTAGCCCAGAAAGTTGGCCGTACGAGGGCCATATTAAACGTATTGCTAATAAGCTAAACGAAAAGAACTGCGATAGCGCTGCATTAAATAAAACTAAAGATTTTATAGAGGAGCATTTTTACTGGGTTAAAATTGATTTAAAAAACTTAACGCTAGAGGCAATTCTTAACCATTTTAAAGACCTTGTATTTCAAAAGGGCGTAAACGTTTGTGTAATTGACCCCTGGAATATGTTAGACCATAGCGCGCAACGCGACCACAGTTATATTGGCAAAGCACTTTCGCAAATAACACAATTTTGCCAGCAGACTAATACGCACTTATATTTAGTGGCGCACCCTAGAAAAATAGAAAGCGACAATGGTAAGTATAAAAAGCCAACGTTATACGATATAAGCGGTTCTGCTGACTTTTTTAATAAATCATATAACGGTATGATATGTTTTAGAAATATTGGCAATAGAACGAGTTATGGCAGCGATAGCGTTGAGGTTTATGTTGAAAAAGTAAAGCGTAAAGAAAACGGCCAGCTAGGTAGTTTTAATATTGCGCCAGACTTTAAAAATGGCGGAGTGTATAAGGGTTTAAATACTGGAGATATGAAATTTGACGCACCTGTTTTTGAGCCAGCACCAGTACCTAAAATAGAAGATAAAAAAGATATAATACCGTTTTAATATGGCAAAGCGTAAAAAAATAAAACAATACGTCCCTACAGATGCGCAAACAAATGCTAGAGTTTGGTGTATTAAAAACAATATAAAAGTAATTCCAGAGCCTAGAAGAAATGGAATATTTTTAATTGTTGAGGCGTTAGGCGAACATAAAGTTTCGCCAGTTTGCTATACAAATGAGACACTTACAGGCAAGATTTACGAAATATATGAGTACCTTTACAAAAAATATTTTTAATATGGGAACTTTTCAAATTACTTTTTTTCCAATTTTTGGTTTAATGTTAGGGGTAAACTATGCAAGCGGGCAGTACGAGGCTTTTGAAATGCAAGAGGATGAGCGTATGATACAAATAATGTTTTTAGTATTTGGCGTTTCTATATTATGGTTAAAAAAAAATGAATGAAATCACTTATAAGAAATAGCAACCAAGCCAAACAAGGTTTAGATTTTACTGGCGTAGAAAACGGTAAAATACACCCTAGCGATATAGATGCCGTTTTGGAGTTTAACAACGAGGCGCTTATATTAATGGAAGTAAAAAGGGAAGGCAGCAAATTGCCAACCGGCCAAAGGTTATTATTGGAACGCATAGCAGATAGCTGGCATACTAAAAAATCAATAGTTTTATTTATAACGCATAATTTCAAAGAAGACACCAAAGATATACCTTTGCAAGAATGCAACGTTGAAGCTGCATATTATTTGGGCCAATGGAATAGCACGGCACCAGAAACATTAATAAGCGTATTAAATAAAATAGGTAAAAACTGGGAAATAGATAAATTAAGTATATGATTAAAAAAGTTAGCATTAATATACCAAGGGAAAACGAAACAAATCCAAGATATATAAATAAGCAAAACTTTAAAAAACTTGTTAATTCGTTAAAAGAATTTCCAGAAATGTTAGAAGTTAGGCCCTTAATTGTAGACGAGGGTTTTGTAGTTTTAGGCGGTAATATGCGTTTAAAAGCATTAAAAGAAGCTAAATTTGAAGAAATATATATACATCAAATAAAGAACTGGACGCAAGAGCAAAAAGACCAATTTATAATAAAAGACAATTCCAGCTTTGGGTCTTGGGACTGGGAAATTTTAGCTAATGAATGGAATACTGAAAAATTAGTAGACTGGGGTATTGAAATGCCAAAAGAATTATTTGCAGAAGAAATAGACCCAGCTAAAGAAAATGAAGATGCTGATATTCCAAAAGAAATTTGCCCAACTTGCGGCGCTAAATTAAAGTAATTATGGCTAAAACTAAAAACGCAAATACATATAATACAGATAAATTAGAGCAGGAAACGTTAGCTGCTATTGAAAAATATAAATTATTTTTTATTGAAGATGTAGTAGCGTATATAAGCTGCTCACGAGCAACGTTTTACAATCACGGACTAGATAAACTAGACACTATAAAAGATGCGTTAGGTAAAAATAAAATAAATGTAAAAGTTTCAATGCGTAATAAATGGTATAAGTCCGAAAATGCTACTTTGCAAGTTGCTTTAATGAAAATGATTGCAACCGACGACGAAGCGCATAGGCTTAATGGTTCTAGGCAAGAGATAAAACACCAGGCTAGTGTATCTGTCAGTAAGATGTCAAAAGAAACAATTGAGCAAATAGATAAAATACTAGACAAAGAGTATTAAAATGGGAAAATGGAAGCAGTTAGGGAGGTTATTAAAAATAAATGTATTGATAGTTTATTATTCTTTACAAGATTTATATTTAAAGAAAATACAGGCAATAGGTTTGAAGTGGCGCCGTTTCATATCGAACTGGCCAGCACCCTTGAAAAAGTAAATAAAGGCGAAATAAAGCGCCTTATAATTAATATACCGCCTAGGTATGGTAAGACAGAGATTGCCGTTAAAATGTTTATGGCTTGGTCACTTGCTAAAAACCCTGCTGCAAAATTTATTCACTTATCCTATTCAGATGCCCTGGCTTTGGACAATAGTTCGCAAACTAGGGACTTTATTACTAGCGACGCATATCAAAGTATATGGCCGTTGCAACTTAAAAAAGATAGCCAGAGCCAAAAGAAATGGTACACAACTGCCGGCGGTGGTGTATATGCTACTGCTTCGGGTGGGGCCATTACAGGTTTTGGTGCTGGTACTGGTGGGGCTATTATTATTGATGACCCTTTAAAGCCAGACGATGCCGTTTCGGATATTAAACGTTCGTTTATTAATAACCGATACAATACCACAATTAGGTCGCGTGTAAATAGCAGAGACGTACCTATTATAGTTATTATGCAAAGGTTACACGAAGAAGATTTTAGCGGGTATTTATTAGACGGCGGCAGCGGCGAAGAATGGCACCATTTAAAGCTGGCTGCAATAGACGAAAACAATAATGTACTTTGGCCCAGCAAACATAGTTTTGATGAGTTAGAAGCTATAAGGCAAGCCGACCGCTATACGTTTAGTGGTCAGTATATGCAAGAGCCTGCGCCGCAAGAGGGTGGGGAATGGCGTAAGGATTGGTTTAATATTGTAAATAAAGCAGAACTTCCGGGCGATGTACATTGGGAAATGTTTATTGATGGAGCCTATACAAAAGACACTAGGAACGACCCTACGGGAATACAAATAAGCGGTAAAGGTAAAGACGGCAATTTGTACATACTTAAAAGCATAGATAAGTACTTGGAAATGCCAGAACTTAAAACCTTTATTGAAAGTTTTGTAAAAAGCTGCGGGGTGCCAATACAACAAATATTGGTTGAGCCTAAAGCGTCCGGTAAATCATTAGTGCAATTACTAAGGCGCGAAACAAACTTTAATGTATCGGAACTAAAAACCGATTTTGTAAGGTATTCTAAAATTGAAAGGGCGAGGGCTTCGTCGCCATTTATAGAAGGCGGAAGGGTATGTTTAGTTAAAGACAATTGGAATGAAGCGTATTTGCAGCAAGTAACTACATTTCCTAACGCTAAACACGACGAGCATATTGACGTTACAAGCTACTCAATAGAACGTAATTTAATAAAAGGGTTTTTTGTTGTCTAAAATTCGTATTTTTACAAAAAATTTTATATATAGATGGCTTCAATCTTAGACAGATTTAAGACGCTTATTACTAAACAAGCGCAAAACACAAACATAAATTACAATAAGGCACTATACAACTGGCTAGGTAATTCCATTATTTGGAACTCCGAAAACGACGATACATATATTCGCGAAGGGTACCAAAGAAACGCAACTGTTTATTCTATTATAAACCTAATTACAAAAGCGGCTTCCACAATTCCTTTGCAAATTTACGAAGTAAGCAACGAGGCAAATGCCAAGCGATACAAGTCAATGACTAGCGGTTATATGGATAGCAACGCAATGCACGCGGCTAACGTACTTAGAAAGCGCGCATTTACTGAAATTGACAATACGGCTTTACATAAATTGTTAGAGCGCCCTAACCCAGCGCAATCTTATAACGCCTGGCTTACAGAAATTATTAGTTTTGGTTTGCTTACAGGAAACCGTTATATCTACGGTATAGGTCCAGAGTCTGGCCCTAGTATGGGCAAATACACCGAACTATATATATTACCTTCTCAAAACATTGAGATAATGAGCGGCGGAATAATGGAGCCGGTACAAGGTTATAAATTACAATACAACGGAACATTTGAAGCAGCCGCACAAGACGTTTGCCACATAAAAAACTTTAATCCAGATTATGACGGGACAGGGACGCATTTGTACGGACAATCTCCGCTTAGAGCCGGTTTAAGAACCTTAACTACAAATAACGAGGCGGTAACTACTGGAGTAAAATATCTACAGAACCAAACGGCTAGGGGTATTTTAAGCAGCGACGAAGGCGATATAAACGAGGTGCAAGCGCAGCAATTAAAAGATAAGTTTAGACAACAACACCAGGGTAGCAATAATGCGGGGGACGTTATTATAACGCCGTCTAAGCTTAGCTGGATAAACTTTGGACTTCCCGCTTCGGATTTAGCTTTAATTGAGCAGTACAATAGCAGTATTAAGGACCTTTGTAATATTTACAATATACCGGTACAATTGCTAAACAATACCGACAGTAGTACGTACAATAATATGAAGGAAGCCAAAAAGGCTTTATATCAAAATGCGGTTATACCCGAATTGGTAAAACTAAGAGACGAATTAAATAGGTGGCTTACTCCTAAGTATGGCGAGAATTTATATATAGATTTTGACTTTAGCGCTATTTCAGAACTCCAAGAGGATATGGATAAAATGGTTGCACAATTAGGCCAAGCCTGGTGGGTAACTCCTAACGAAAAGCGCCAAGCTATGTTTTATGGCGAGTCTGAAAGCCCTTTAATGGACGAATATTATATGCCAGCTAACTTAATGCCATTAGAAGTAAGTATTCCAGCGTTGGAGAACCCAGCGCCTTTAAACCAAGAGTAAATGCTTAAAGCAGTAAAAGATACGTGGCAAAATGCGTTCGAACGTAATTTGGACAATGCAGAGCGTGCAAGCGTGCGTGATTTTACAAACTATTATAAAACCGAAACTAATAAAGCTATTGGGGTAATGCTACAAAAAAATAGCATAACCGAACAGGATTTATTAGGTGTATTTACATTAGATGGTTTTGGTAAGCTATACGAAGGTCTTTACGAGCGTATAGGAATGACTTTTGCCAATTGGTATGCAAAGAACTTTGACAAGTATATAACTAAAGGAGTAAGCGCTAACCAGTTCCAGGAACCTTGGAGGGCATCGTTTAGGAACCAAGGAATACTTGTTGGTGCGCAAAGGGTTACATTGGTCCAGAACACCGCTAAAGCTACTTTAATAAAGGTTTACAGGCAACTGGCTAACGACCCTGTTTTTGCAAGTGAAGGGGAAGCTGTTATGGCTAAGATGCTAAGACAACAATTTGACCGTTACAGTAAATACCAAGCCGAAAGGTTAGTGCGGACAGAAGCAACTAATGCGGCTAATTACGCCACTATGCAAAGCGCCCAAGATATATTTCCTGGCGCAGATATGCAAAAGGAATGGATAAGCGCAAGCGACGAACGTACAAGAGCAGCGCATAGGGAAGCAAACGGCCAGATAGTAGACTTTAATAAACCGTTTATAGTTAAAGGCGAGGAGTTAATGCGTCCTGGGGACCCTAAAGGAAGCGCTAGTAACGTTGTAAACTGCCGTTGTAGTATGGCGCCATTTCCAAAAGAAGCAGCGCAGACAATTGGTTTAATAGAAGATATTGGTTTTGGATTAAATACAACGCTTACAGACGAAACGCTTATGTCTTTATCGCCAGGCACACAAGCTGCGGTAAATGCTATAATAGTTGAGGAGGTTGCTAGTTTAGAGGCTAAAACAATTGCACAAGCTAAAGAAGAGTCTAAAGCTATGTTTGGAAAATATGGTATAAACATAGACAGGGTTACTATTTCAAAAGATATTGATTTAGATAAATACAATAAAATTAATGCGCAAATATTTAAGCTAAGTGAAAAATATGATTTATCTAGCGACTATAATAAAAGCAAAAAAGTTTCTTTAAGACTGCGCTCAAATAAAACAGAATATGGTTCTGTAACTAGGTTTTATAGCGGAGAAATAAAAGATATAAATTTTGGCGATAAAGTTGATTTGCTTAAAAACAGAACTAGGGTTATAAGCAACGAACGTTTAATGTTTAGATTTAAAAGCGTAGTGGACGAAGATAAAATATATTTAAGCACTATAACGCACGAAATGGCGCATATTATTAATACTTCTTGGTTAAGAATAGAAGGAACTAAAAGCGCTGAGTTTTGGGATAAAATGAAAATATTGAAAATTAATTACGAAAATGAAATAAAAAGTTTGCGGAATACTGGTAATTATAAAGCAATGAACGAAATATATATTGGAAAATATGGTTCTAGTAATATAGACGAATTTTTTGCAGAAGGTTTTACTGAATACGAATTGAGCAGTAACCCTTCTAAATATGCTAGACTTATTGGAGAACTTGCAAAAGAATATTATGGAAAATAGACAGGAAACTTGGGTTTGTGATAAATGCGTACACTTTAGAATATTAAGCGGTGGTTGCGACGCTTTTCCAAATGGAATACCAAATTCAGTATTAGTTGCAAACGAACATAGCAATCCTATAAGAGGTCAAGACAATGATATAGTTTTTGAACTAGGCGACCCAGGATTGAAGTAGCTAAAAATTTAATATCTTTACAAAAATTTTATTATTATGATGTTATATAAAGCATCGCCTATTGGAGATTTAATTGATGCCGACGACAAAGCTGGTATCGTTAAAGGTTATGGTTCGGTTTTCGGAAATGTAGATTCGGACGGAGATATAATAACCAAAGGCGCTTATACTAAAACAATAAAAGAAAACGGCGAACGTGTTAGGTATTTATACCAGCACAATATGGATTGGCCACTAGGTAAAATGGTTAATCTTTACGAGGACGAAAAAGGCCTAGTATTTGAAGCCGAAATACCAAAAACAAGATTAGGTAAAGACGTAATGCAGCTAATTAAAGCTGGCGTAGTTACCGAAAATAGCGTTGGAATATTACCAATAAATAAAGGAATGGCTAACGGTTACCGTGAATTAAGAGAAGTTAAACTTTTTGAAATTAGCGCCGTTACATTAGCAGCAAACGACCAGGCCCTTATACTAGACGTAAAAGGAAATGTGGACATTGATAAAATAGCTAATAAATATGACAACCTAGCAAAGCTAATTCGTAAGGGCGATATATCCGACGAACTAGGCTATGCTATTGAAGCTGAACTTTACAAACTAAAATCTTTATTTGTAAATGCCACAGAGCCGTCTGTCGAGGACACTTTGCCGGAAACAAAAAACGAAGATGTTAGCGAAGTATTGAAATATTTGTATAACAGTCTTAAAAAATAATTTAAAATGGACGAAAATTTAAAATCGCAGTTAGATAATATATCTAACGAAATTGATTCAAGAATTGAAAAGGCTTACGGCCAGGCTTTAGAGTCTGCTAACGGAAAAGCTGACGAAATGATTAAAGGCGAGGTTACAAACCTTGTAAACAAGTTCAACGAACTTAACGACAGATTAGATGCTAACGAAGTAGCTGCTAAAAAAAGATTTGAGTCTAACAGACCAGCTTCTTTTAAAAGTGGATTATCTGACGCATTGAAAAACGGAGCAATTGAAAGCCTTGTAAAAGGTGGTTCTCGTTCTGCTTCTTTCGAGATAAAAGCGGATATGACAACTGGCGCAGACTTTACTGGCGAGGTTATTCCTGCTGATAGAGTAGCTGGGTACAAATTTGACCCAACTAGACCTGTACACGCTAGACAATTAATTCCTTTAGGTTCTACTACTTCTGACGTAGTAAGATTCGTAAAAGAAAGCGGTTACAACAACGCTGCTGCACCAGTTGCAGAAGGCGCTACAATGGCACAGTCTGATTTCGATATGACTGCTGCTGACGCTAACGTAAGAAAAATCGGTACTTACTTCCGTATTTCAGAAGAAATGTTAGCTGACACGCCACAACTTACTTCTTATTTATCTGCAAGAGCGCCAGAGAAATTATTGGAAGTTGAGGACACGCAAATTTTAAGCGGTGCTGGTACAGGTTCTAACTTATCTGGTATCATTACAGATGCAACTGCATTTGCTGCTGGTGGATTCGCTGGAGCGGTAGAAGCTGCTAACGAATTTGACGTATTAACTGCTGCATTAAACCAATTAGCGTTATCTAACTACAACGCTGATTATATTATGCTTAATCCAACAGATTTCCACAAAATCTTATTATTGAAAGGTTCAGATAACCACTATATTAAAGATTCTGTTTACGCTGGATTGCAGCCTACTTTCTTAGGAGTGCCTGTTGTAATTAACACGGCTATTCCAACTGGAGACTATTTAGTTGGTAACTTCGGAATGGGTACGCAATTATGGGTTAGAGATAACGTTTCTGTTGAGTTCTTTAGAGAAGATGGAACAAACGTAAGAGACGGTTTCGTAACTGTAAGAGTAAGCGAGCGAGTAGCTTTAACTAACTACTTACCAAACGGATTCGTAACTGGAGATTTCGCAACTGACAAAGCAGCTTTAGAGACTGCATAATTAGTTAGCAAATAACAAACTAAACCCTGGCTTAACGGCTGGGGTTTTTTTATGCTTAAAAAATAAATTAAAAATATTTTTGCATTTTGTTTGTAGAATTAAAATATTTTTTTAAATTAGCTAAAGCAAAACGAAACAGATATGGCACTTACTAAAGAAGAACAAAAAATGTATCCAAAAACAATGACTGCTAGGCACTTTAAATTTAATTCAGACATTAGAGACAAACAAAACGAATCCTATGCTTTAGAAACGATTGTAAACAACCCAAGAGAAGAATCAAAATGGTATGAAGAATTAAATCACGAGGCAAATATAGTTGTAGAAATAAAGCTATTAAACGGAGTAATTAAAAAAACAACTTATGGACGAAGTATTTGAGCATTTAAACGACTGCATTTATTTAGCCGAGATTTCGGACAATGCGCTGGTCAAAAACAAGCTAACAAAAGTTAGAGATTTACTAATTAGAAAAATAGAAATAGAATATGAGATTATTACCGGTCAATTATAGAGATGTTAGCCTTACAGTTGAAGGCGAATACCACGAAGGCGAGGAACGAGCGTTTGACTACCCTGGTAGTGGAGATGAGTTTGAAATTTACCATATATTTGCTGGCGAGGTAGATATTTACGATGTATTTGAATACAGACAAATTGAAGATATACAACGCCTTTGCATTGAAAAATTAAATACTAATTAAAATTAATCATTATGACTAGCGAAAAAATTGGAAACATTATTATATTATTATTGGTTACCGGCCTATGGTGGGTCAATACTTTTATAAACTTTAACTGGTTTAGCTTTACGGTTATTAGCTTTATGCTGGTGCTTCAAATAAACACGGTTATAGAGAGTTTTAAAAAGAAATAAGTAGTTTGTTTATGTTTGTAGAAAAAGGCGCTTAAATTGCATTAGGTGCCTTTTTTTGTATATTTGATTTATGCTAACCGATATAAACCAAATTGGTTGCCTAGCAGAATACAAATTTTTTGTTATTTGTATGGAGTTAGGTTTGCAAGTGTCAAAGCCTATTTTAGACGCTAGTGTTTACGACTGTATAATTGACAACGGTAAGCGCCTTATTAAAGTACAGGTTAAGTCTAGGAGCGTAAGCGACAGAGGCAAGCAAAACGATATGGTACAATGGGGCAGTAATAAATATAAGCCTACAGACTTCGATTACTATGCTATTTACTTACACCAAACAGGCGATTGGTTAATAATGCCAAACACCGGCCAAATAAGTATGCGATTAAATAAGCAGAATACAGATAAATTCAATAACTTTGCCTTACTGTTTTGATTCATAACAAATTCAGTTTAGTTAATGGTAAGGGCGCTATCTTTTGGTAGCGCCTTTTTTTTTATCTTTACACAAATTAAATATTATGAAACTTCAAATGTTAAAAAGCGTTGTCAATGGCAGCCAAGTACATAAGAAAAACACAATTGTTGAGGTTAAAGACGATATTGCAAAGCATTATTTAGCCGTTGGTATCGCCATTGAGTATAAGGAGCCTATTGTTAAAGAGCACAAACAAGAGGTTGAAACCAAAGAAAATAAGGCGCCACGTAAGCGCAGAACTAAAAAGAATTAAGCTATGCGCCAAATTAAAGTAAATAGTTTACTAGGCAACGAGATAATAACTGCTGCCGACGTTAAAAGCTACGTTAGAATTGATACAGACGAAGACGATGCACTTATTACAAATATGATTACCGAGGCACGAATTTGGTGCGAGAATTATATTAGTCGTGATATAGTGGCTAAAAACAGAACTTACTACCTATCCGATACTTCTGGTTTATTTGATTTGCCTTTTGCGCCTATTGCTACGGTTACAGGTGTAACTATTGAAGGCGAAGCTGCAACGTTTACAGAATATGGTTTGGACGATTTAAGTATTGAATTAGACGGTGGACCTAGCAGCAACGTAAAAGTTACATATACAACTGCCGGATTAAACGACGGCCTTATTAAGCAGGCGCTATTGCAAATGGTTTCTAATTTGTACGACAACAGGGCAGACTTTGTAACTGGTACTATTGTTTCGAAAATACCAACAAACGTAAAAAGCATATTAAGCGGATATAAAACGATGTTTATTTAATGCAAGCTGGAAAACTAAATAACCGAATTACGGTAAAAAAGACAACGCGCGTTCAAGACGAATTTGGCGGCTGGCAAAATACTGCCGACTACAACGTTTCGTATTGGGCCGACGTAAAGCAAATTGCAGGCGATATAAGCCAGGAAAACGGCAAAAGGTCGTTAGAGTTACAGGTTGAAATTAAGATGCGTAAAAAAAGCGCTGACGGCATTAATATTGGCGACGTTATTACTGTTGGAAACAATGTAGGCGAATACAGGATAAATTCTAAATTCGATAGTGTAGAAAGTTTTTACACCGATATAATGGCAACTAAAATTGATTAAGGCAAAAATAAATAGTAATTCTTTGCTTATGCTTAAAAAGAAGCTAAAAGCGCTCGAAGATTTGAGTAAGCAAGAGTTGTCTAATGAATTGGGGCGTATGGCTTTAGATAGTTCTAGGAGGGCTAAGAAAACCGCTCCTGTAGATACTGGTAATTTAAAAAACAGTATAGGAGTTGAAAGGCTTACTAAAACAAGTTTAAGTGTATTTGCAAAAGCTAAATATGCGCCATATGTAGAATTTGGAACTGGAAAGGTAAACCTAGAAGATATGAAACAACTAGGAATACCAGATAGCTATGCCGCACAATTTAAAGGCGCTAAGTCGGGCCATATGCGCGCGCAACCATATTTCTTTATAAGTATAAGGAAAGCGTTTGCAGAAGGTTTAAAACGAGTTGAGGCCATAATTAAAAAAGAAATAAAATAATGTTAGAAGCAATACATTACTTACGCAAGGCGATAATAGAAAAACTTACTGGCGAAGTGCTTTTAAACGGCCAGGCTTTACCAGTTTATAACAGGGTGCCTAGCAATGCCGTAGCGCCTTATATTTTAGTTTATAGCGTTTCAAATAACGAAGTGGACCAAAACCAAAGCAGCCTAACAATGGAACTGCTTACGCGCGTTGAGGTTGTTACAAGGTTTAATGGCGACAATGGTGGCGAATTAGATTGCAACTTGGCAATTTCAAAAATATTATCTTTGCTTCGAACCAGGTCGGCAGGTTATTTAGATTTGTCGGAGTATGGTTTTAAAGTATATACAAGCGTAAATGAAGGCGTAACGTACTTAACAGACGATTTAAAGGACCATACGTATTATAGAGCGGTCTTAGAGTTATCTAATAGAGTGGAACCGATTTAAAAAATATAATGATAACTATAATCTAATGACTACAATTACTGACCTTAAAATTTACGCTTTGAATACAACTGCTTTAGCTTTTAACTTTATGCAAATTGATATTATTTTAAAAATTATGCTTACGGCGGTAGCCATTGGTTATACTTTGCAAAAATGGTATTTAATGAATACAGAGCGTAAAATACAAAAGCGAATTAGCCAAAACTTAAATGCAGCCGAAAATAAAAAGGCAGACGAACCTATTAAGGCGGGTAAAAATACTATTGTTAAAAACGGCATAGTTAGGAAAACTAAAGCTAGTAAATAATATGAAAAATATTGTCGCCGGTTGGAAAACTACTTTGCTAGGCTTACTAATTATAGGCGCTGGTATTGCTTATATTTTCGTGGTTCAAGACAGTAAGGTATTTCAATTTGCTATTTTATTAATTGTAGGTATTGGCTTTTTATTCGCGCCCGATACTATTATCGATGGTTTAAGAAGTTTAATACAGAATAATAAAACAAAGAAATTCTAAAATGAAGGTAACAATTACGAGAAGCAAATTAGAAGATGCGCAAACGCTTGGGGCATTAGTTTTAACAAACGACGAGGGTAAAAAATTATTTAATTGCAAAACTTTAGAATTGCCTTGGCTAAATAACAAGCGCAACGAAAGCTGCATACCTTTAGGTAACTATAAAGTAGTTGCAAGGCAGTCGGCTAGATATAACAAACATTACCATATACAAGACGTTCCTGGCCGTTCTTTTGTGCTTATTCATATTGGAAACTATTACACCCAAACTAAGGGTTGTATTTTAGTTGGCAAATCGGTTTCAGATATAAACGGGGACGGTTACCTAGATGTAACAAACAGTAAAAGCGCTTTACAGGAATTATTAAAATTGGCGCCAAATGGTTTTGATTTAGAGATAAAAAGAAAACCAAAAAAAGATGCTGAAATATAGTATAGTAATATTACTACTCTTTTCAAGTTGCACCGCTAAAAAAATAATAACCCAGACTAAACAGGTTATTGTAAACGACACAATCATTCTTACCAAAGACCGCATAATAACAAAAGCGGTAAACGATACTATACTTATTGAAAGCCCTTGCGATAGCACAGGCATTTTAAAGCCATTTAGAGAGCGTTTAAAGACTACGCAAGGTACAATTACCATAAAATCAAATAACAACGTTATAGAGGCTAATATTAACCTAGATAGTATTGTGCAAAGTATTGAGAAGCGTTACGAAAGCAAAACAATAGACGTAAAAGAAAAAAGCGATACGCTAAAGGTCAAATATAGAACGCCTGTTTGGTTAGTGTTATCTTTAATATTTTCGGTAGTTGTCAATTTATTACTGCTTAAAATTAAATTATAGCTTTTTGCTTAACTTTGTAAAAAAATAAATATAATGGCAAACGAATTATATTATACCAGCGTTTTTCAAGAAATGTCTTTTGGAGATTATGGTATGAGAGTTTTAAGTAGTGGCGAAACAAGTATTTCGCAGGAATTTTTTGGCGCAATTCAAGTTGTAGCAGATTGTTCTATTTCTTTTGACAATAGTACTTTAACTGGAGATAGTGAAATTACAAATTTAGCGTTATCTGCTGGTCAGATTATATACGGAAATATTACAGATGTTATTGTGGCTAGTGGTAAAATAATAGCTTATTTAAGGTAAATGCTAGGACTGGGCCAAGGAATAGCGAAAGCAATTAAGACGGGCATTACTGCTATAATAGTCTTTTGGCAAGACCAAACAGACAATTGGCAGGATAAAGCAAGCGACTGGGAAGAAAATTAAAAAATAAAA
>TARA_R110001632_G_scaffold64034_2_pt1 | contig 24304 bp, 30 predicted proteins | sample TARA_R110001632 | Tara Oceans TARA_R110001632 (sample SAMEA4398266) | marine metagenome | biome: Polar Biome; feature: [SRF] surface water layer (ENVO:00010504); material: water (ENVO:00002006), including particulate matter (ENVO:01000060) such as... | depth 5 m
GAAGAAGAAGATGAGTGGCAAGTAAACCTTTGAGGCAGTGTCGGTGACTGGGTTAGTCGTCATCTTAGCGTAATTGAGCTTGGACCCTTCGTTCAAGTACAATTCAGAGTACAATCTCCACCATCTTTGGTAGTGCTTGTCAATTCTTTGACCACCAATGGACAATTCCGCAGTCGAGACAATACGCTCGGCGACAAAGTTAGAATCCACATCGGCACCAGAAAAGTTATTCAAAGAATTAAGCGTAGTCGCTTCGAGGAACATGTCGCCGATCAAATCACCGTTTCTGGCGACCGTGATGGAGACGCGACCCGAGGACGCGGCTGTACCGTTCATAGTTTGTTCAATGGTTTCCATCGCAAAGTTTGTGTGGCGTTTGTAAACCGCCTGGAAAAATGTGACTTTTGGGTTACCAGTCAAGTAGACATCTTGGGCGCCGTAGGCGACGAGTTGCATGAGACCACCGGCCATTTTGTTTGTTTTATACTATAAGCAGAGATTTTTTTTTCAGACGTTTCCGCGAAAAAACTCAATTTGATTTTTCCTGGTGTATATAAATGTCTAACGAACCTTCACAAGAACTTGAAAATATCGACGAAGAAAGTGTCGACGAAAATATTGAAATTGAATCTGGTTCCGAATCCGAAACTGGGTCGAATAATGAAGAAGATGAAATATCTACAGTTGGAGGCGAAATCCCAGAACTCGATGAATTAGAAGGTGATATTTATGACGATTCTGATATAGATTCTGAATTTGAAGATAATAGTCTCGATAGATTAGGGAACCTTTTAAGTTCAGTTCTTGTAAACGAAGAAGGTGAAACTGTATGTTCAGCTCTGGTAAATATATCGAGACAACTCGAAGTTCAGAACAAAATTATGATAAAGTTGTTAAGTCAATTACAAAAACAGGTATAAAAAAATAGTAAGTAATAATTATAAATGAACTCGGATACCTTATACATTAGTCCGGATGCAGATCACGAAGAAGCCTTCTATAGAGATATGGCCAATCAAATAGACAATCTCAATCCAGAACAATTAATAAGGATGTTAAAACATGAAGAAAAACAACTTGGTTTATCTCCTGATAAAAATAATATAGAACTCGTCTCGTTAAGTCCTGTTGATATCGCATATAATATATTCTTTACCGAAAGTGAACTTGACCCTGAAACAAAACAACCAAAGTACGTTGATATGAAAGCCAAATCAAACATGTATAGACAAATGCTAGAAAAAATGGGACGTTACTTTAATCGTGGTAAATTGTTAGGTATACTTTCGAGTGATGAAGGTAACACGGATGATTTGAGTGTATCTTTTAGACTAAGTCGTCTGACCGATCACGTATGTGATACGTGGAATATCATTTTAAGTACGAACCGTGTACATGATAGGCGAAATAACCCAACAATGGTACCGCTTGAAATTAGTACAAACCCGTCACTTTTTAGATGTTCTATGCCCGATTTCGATGAACTTAACGTTTTCCAAAAAACGGTACTTGCTATTCTTGATTCCCTTTATAAAAATAATACTAGGCGTTACAAAGGATATACATGTCGACAAATTAAAACACTTGAAGGTTATGATACAAGGGCATGGAAACAAGATGAAGAGATAAAACAATATGTTCATAGAATTGCTGGTAAAGAAGAATGGTTTGAATTATGGAAAGATTTAACCTCGTCTAACGGTACTGCTATGTTTTCACAAATTATAAAACATTTGACAGATTGTAACGACATGCAATTTCACGAAATAAAGAAAAACAGACGTGTATGGTCATTTAAAAATGGTATTTTTATTGGTTCAATTTGGTCAGATACTACAGGGTTATGGCACACTGCTTTTTACCCGTACACTTCAAAAGAAGCCGCGTCGTTAGATCCAACGCTTGTAAGTTGTAAATACTTCGATATAGAATTTGAAGATTTCAGTAAACTTGATAAGTGGGAAGATATTCCTACACCTTATTTCGATAGTGTTCTAAAGTATCAAGACTACGAAGAAGATGTTATGAAATGGATGTACATCCTAGGAGGTCGTTTATGTTTCGAGTTAAATGAACTCGATAAATGGCAAGTTATACCTTTCCTAAAGGGTATAGCGCGTTCCGGAAAATCGACTCTAATTACAAAAGTGTTTCGTAAATTTTACGAAGTTGATGATATTAGAACTCTTTCTAACAATGTTGAAAAAAAATTCGGTTTATCATCTATCCATGATGCGTTAATGTATATTGCACCCGAAATTAAAGGTGATTTACAGCTAGAACAAGCGGAGTTTCAATCGATCGTTTCAGGCGAAGAAGTTTCTATAGCAGTAAAATGTGAGAAGGCTAAAAATTTTGTATGGAAAGTACCAGGTATTTTGGGGGGTAACGAAGTACCACAATGGAAAGATAAATCGGGAAGTATTCTTCGTCGTCTCGTTACGTTTCATTTTGGTAAACAAGTTCGTGACAGTGATACTGATCCCACCCTTGATTCAAAATTAGAAACAGAAATGCCAAAAATTATTCAAAAATGTTTACGCGGGTACTTGGAATATGCACAAAAATACCATGATCAAGATATATGGAATGTTTTACCAAGTTACTTTTTTAAAGTCCGGGAACAAATAGCTGCAGCTACGAACCCGTTGGAAAAATACTTACAAAGAGACGATCTTATAATTACAAACCCGAATGTAAAGTTTCCATTGGACTTATTTAGGTCTAAACTCAAGGATTTTTGTAGAGAAGAGAGTATTCAAATGCCAAATTTTAATCAGGACTTTTATGGCGGTTCATTCTACGTGCGTGATATCGAAGTAAAGAAAGAGAAAAATGATTATTGGATTATAAATAATCCCGAAAAATTAGACCGGCCGGTCAATTTTAAAGATAAATATGTGGTCTATGGTGCAGCACCAATCGTACAAGAAAATGAAAAGGGATACGATGTATCACATTATTTTTTAAAATGATTAAAAATCTCAGACTAGTATAAGTATGGATCCTCGACAATTCGTTAAAAATTCCAATGTGGAAATTAAACGTTCAAATACACTCGTTTCCACACAACCACAGAACGTACCCGTTTTTACAGAACTACGTGTAGGTAAATTTAGACCGGGTATATACAACGGTGTCGTGAATAGATTATTTACAAAAGATGAATCGCGTCTCGATATCAAAGATATTCTAAAACAAAAACCAAAAGGACATGCACCAATAACAGGTGGAATGACAGTAGATGTTAATGAAATAAAGGGTATATACGGAAGATTTCAAACTGGTGCTATACACACTAAAGATTTTGGTTTAAAAGGTGATTTAAATAAAAATTTCTCTTCTGCGCAATTTACCGGGTACGTTATGGATGGTGTCGAAAAAAAGAATTTCAGCTTTAACATATATAAAAATGGAAAAATTCGGTTTTCTGGTGGATTTCTAGGTTCAAAAAATCTTAAAAACCAACCAGAATCTTTGCAAAAATATATAATAGATACGTACACACAAAAACAGGGTTTTTTGTACAATGATATATTTTACAATAATATAGGGGGTCAATTTTTAACAAATACAAATTTTCAATTATCTAAAATGACTCAGGGTTTTCGACAAATGCGTATATGGGGAGTTTCTTTTATAGAATACGAACCTGAAATTTCCCCATTTCTTTATTTAAAATATAAAGAACATGCTTTTATCTTTACAACAAAAACAGGTAAGTCGGGTTCGGGTATTGTTCAATTACAAGGTGAATCTAATCCCGATGATCTTGAACGCGCGTATTCCCTTGGTGTAGAACTTGTAAACAAATTACACGATAATGGATATACGTTAGGTTTGGTTAACAAAAATGTTAACGCGGATAAAAAAATACTCCAAAAACTTAAAACAAAAGCTTCAACGTGTCCCAAAAATAGACGACCGCCGTGTAAGGAAGGGTTTGAAATTAGGAAGAATCCACAAGGGTATGATTGTTGTTTCAAAAAACCAAAACGAAAGCCCTCAAAAAAGAGTAAAATACAAAAAAATAAAAATACAATAATTACTTACGATAAAGATGGTATGATGAAAATAGGAGGACGTAAATGTGAACGTCTTACTAAACCAGTTTTATTAGAAGTTTCTAAAAAATTAGGAGTTGTTGGTATAAAAAATAAAAATAAAAAAGACGATATATGCAAAGCACTCGATAAATTAGAAAAGGGTAACTCTAATTATAAAATAAACGATAAACTGTGTCGTGAATTGAAAAAAGAACAATTAGTAACACTCGCAATATCAAAAGGTATATCGGTAAACGATACAGATACTGTAAAGGTTTTGTGCCAAAAACTACAAAATAAAAATAATACCAAAACACCAAATTCACCAAACGCACTCGCGAATGAAATGGAAAAAATGTTACTAAATATTAAGAAAATAGAAAATAGAAAACCTACTAATATAAGACGTAAACTTAACGTAAACGGTATTAAAAACGATCTTATTAAACTTTACGGTAAAACGTGGATGAAGAAATACGGAAACGTAATAAATATTAATAAAGATGTCCGCGATGTTAAAAATAAACTTACTCAACTCGAAAAGAATAAAAATTTTGTATCTCGAAACGGTGTGTTGAAAAAAATGGTCGCAAATGATACTAAAAAATCAATGGTAAAAAATTGGAAACTTAATAAACAACAGGATTTGAAAAAGTTATTAATAGAAAAAGAAGCTAATAAAATATACGGTAAATTTGGAAAAAATACCGTTAATAAAGTTGTTAATTTTATAATGTCTTTACAAAAAACACCCGCTGTTAATAGTTCTAGAGTTGTAAATTACATTCAAACACTAAGAGAATTACAAAGTAAACCTCCTTTACCCTTAAACAAAAAAAGAGTCGTACCACCAAAACCAGTGGTAAAAAAGAAAGTCGTGATATCAAAACCAAGGGTTATAAAAAGAGCACCGATAAAGAAAATATCAATGTCCCCAAAAAAGAATACAGCTGTCCGACGTTTGAACTTCAATTCTAACTCGAACTCGAACTCGAATTCGAACTCGAACTCGAAATCAAAATCAAATAATAATAGTAAATTATTAAACAATATCTATGCAAATTTTGAAAATAAAGCATTAGCATTAAAGAATAAAAACAAAAAATAAATAAAACCATGGAAAACCCGAGACGGTTACTATGTATTCGCGTCCGACAAAATGATGTTGAAATAACTAATAATAATCATATTTTGTCGAGCGTTATAGATGCAATATACTATACTATATTAGATTACATTACAATTTATAGAAAAGATAAAAATACTACAATATCATTTTTAGAAAAGGAGTATTATTTAAACGACGAATTTATGAACTGCGTAGATCCCAAATTATATATTGATATTAATAGGGAATTCCATGATAAAGGATTAATAATGTATATATATGACAATTTTCAAAGAATTGAATCTACAAAACATAGAAGAATTATGTTTTATTTTATGAACATTTTATATTTTGATTTATAATTTTTTCAGGTTCTGATATCTGTTTTAGATGTTTACCATGATATGAAAAATCGTACCCTAGAAAATGATTTTTTATCTCATCAGAAATTTTAAACGCCTCGACTTTCCGAGATACCTGTGAACATATAGATTTTACTTCTAATTCTAATAATTTATCTTCTTTCATTACGAAATATTTTAAAGACTGATCTATTACACCATTAGATTTCATTTTATGAAACATTTCGTATGATTTACCATTCGATACGTAAAAATGTTTAGGAGAATAACCTAATATAGTTATTCTATCATTTATATCTGTATCACTAATCACGTGTATAAATATACAAATAAATAGTAATACAATAATTAACATTTATAAGTATCCAACATATTAAAAATATCTTTTATTTTATGACAGATGTTAAATAAAGTATCGATATCAGTGATTTTTTTAGGGTCTACAATTTCGAGTTCGAGTTGGTATATAGTTGATACTTCCGAATCCTTATCTAAAGTCTCACCCGCGGTCACTGTTCTATCAATTGATAAATTTTTCCTGGTATAAGAACATCTTTCTTTTTTTATGTTTCTATGCCATTCGTTATTATCATACTCTTCATCATCGATAGGTGTTTCTCGGGAAACGCTGAAACGAATATCAAAAGGTGATTTATGTAAATTTTTAAAATCAATATTTTCAAGACGTTCCTTTTTTATAAGAGTCTCTTCACCAGTTTTATTATCAATAGTCAATCTAATGTTATTGTCTTCGCGTGAATAAACATCGTATGTATTTTCTTCTATCGTTTCCCAACCGGTATAAGAAGAAAATCCTCTTATAAAATCAGCGTATGTTTTATCGCCAATATTAGTATCAAAAAATGTTCCGTTGAATCTCCCTAAGCGAAACTCCATTTCAATGTTTTCCTCGTCTTTATATTTATCGACGATTGGTTTTATAGCATCACACAATTTATGTACGTCCATTTTGTTTACATTTTTATAATCGCGTCTTCTTCTTAAGCCTTTTTTATCGCCTTTTTTTATATGCATGGTTTTAGTAATTTAGGAAATACCTGTTATTTTAATTCAGCTATACAAGTTTTATTACATATACGAGAAATATCATCTCATATATTAGATAATACTTACGAAGGCGAATGTACTTTTACAAAATCTTACGAAAAACTTGTTCGTTTATATTTTTCAACGCAGGAAACTAAAGTTTTTAGTTTAGGACCCGTCTTATTAGAATTTGTAAAATTATTCCCGAGATTTATAATTGGTATGCCTCATGATACACAGGATGCTCTATTTTGTTTAGTAGATATACTTGAAAAAGGTTACCCTCGTATAAAAGATCTTGTTTACGGAGAGACTACACAAATAACTATATCACCGGTTAGTAAAAATGTAACAAAAATACCATTTTGTGTTTATATTTTAAACGTGAAAAATGAAGTAAAAAATATAAATACCATGATAAACGAAAGTAGTAAATGGAATGTAATAGAAGATTATGTAGATGATACAGGTAAAAAACACCACGTTGCTACAACAAGAAATATATTTTCAAAATATCCTCAAATATTTATTGTATCATTCGATAAAAAAAGTTACGTGAAAATTGACGAAGAATTGAAAATAGGGGATAATGTATACGAGTTACAATCTACAATAATTCATAAAGGTATTCAGTATGGTGGTCATTACATGTCTACTAAAAAAATAAATAACGATTGGTTTATCCAAGATGATGATAATTTAGGTAAACTTCATAATTTTCCTAAAGAAGATAATCATTTCGTCCTGGTCTACAATCTAAAAACTCCTTCATGTTAATATTCTCTTTTATATTTACTAATGTTCTGTAAAACGTACGTCTACTGTTTGGAAACGTTTTATCTGTTCTTTTTTTAATAGGTTTCCACCAAAATGGACCATCTTCCCATGTTACGTACATACACTCAACAATATCACCGTGTTTTAACCATTTATAATCTTTTGATCTGTCTATTGGTATAGAAGATTCGAATATATGTTTACCTCGATCTTGAATGTATAATTTATAGACTTGTGTACCGGGTACACACCCGGGAGTTTCTACAGTTTGCTCTTTCTTCACGAGAAAATCAATTGTATTTTTATTTCTTGGTTTCCATTTAAACATTGTTTCGTGTGTTCCAATACGAATAGGTTCATTTACTGGTGTAAATATAAGACCGTCCATTTCTTGTTTTATTTTTGGAAGATACTTATCCATAAACTCCTTAAAATCATCATGTAAATGAAAATTTTTAACTTTTAATGAAATGGGATCTGTAGTTAAAATTAATGACTTTTTTACAACTTTTTCACAGTGTTGTAAACGTTCAAGTAAATTTTTATTACCTACGACTTCTCCACAATTCATTAAACAATCGTAAATCATGAATGTATTTTCGTACAATTCACCTTCGAGTATAGTACCCTTAAATACCGCCATCCTAAAATTTAATGGTACTGTAAACATTTCGAGCGCTCTGTTTATAAATATACAAATCTTTTGGTTTCCAACTTGTATAGCAATCATCATGTATCTCGTACCATCTGTTTTCTCACAAACAACGTAATCGTTATCCGATAAAATACCGAAATGTTTCCTTTCTATAGAAATAGGTTGACACCCGGGAAATATACCTTTACCTTTGGTACCCCAAGATTCTTCCATAAACTGTATCGTATATTTGTAAAGAGGATCATCCTTCTTTATAAATATCCGGTTCATTCTGTTTTATATTTTTAATATATTCTTTAATTACTTTTAATACCGGCGGTGTTTAAAATATTACTTACACACTCATGATTATAAGTCATGGTTAACTTAGCTTTTGGATACGCGATAATTTTGATACCAGATTCTTGAAATTTACTAAACATCGTTTCCATCCTAGGAAAAATCTTATACGAACTACTTTTTTTATCTTTTAAGTGTTTGATAACATTTTTAGAAATTAATAACCAGCATTTAGAAGACGTTTTCTTTACGTTATAATACTCAGAACTAATTTTATTAGATACTTCCGTATCAAAATGTAAACCAATCTGTTCGGTAGGTTCTTTACATCCGTCTTTTACTTTTGCCTTAAACAAACCCCAATCTATACCTTCTAATACACCGGGAAAAACTAAACAACCAACACTTTCAAGTTTATTAAAACAAATATTTAAACTATCGTCGTCTATCTGTATACCATAATCTACGAAAAGCAATCTCTCGTGTGATTTTATAAAATTTGAAATTGTATCTGCTTTATCAAACGAATCGTCATTTACGAAAACTACCTCATTTTGACACTTGTTTTGTAAACACTTTAAATTAAATCTAAGAATACTATGTAAAGTTTTTACATGACATGATTTATTACGAGTAACTATTATAGTTGCAAACTTCATATTATTACATTATACTCTAAGCCTTAAGCCTTTCTTCTAAACATCCAACAAATGGTAAGTTACCTACGTGTCCTAAAGTGGTTTGAACATCTGCGTATATTTTACCTCCAATCTGTTGCCAACGTCTACAAAAAGCATAGTCTTCGGAAAGGTATCTACGAGTATCCGGATCAATCATACAATCAAAAACAGCACAATATTCATCAATATCTCGATTTTGATGATCGTTTTTACAATTTAAATCTGTATAATGTTCGTGCATTTTTTCAAGAGCTTTTCGACTAATAACCATAAATCCAGTGGGACCATCCAATACTTCTATAAAACCATTTTCAACAGATCTAGATTTAGCTCCTACATTAACAACTAAACTGGAAGAAAGCATTTGTAAACTACGCTCGTCACCTTCTTCAATTGCTTTTTTAGCCTGATCCCACATAACAACTTTTTTAGGGTATATAGCAACAGAAACTTCATGACCCGAACGAATAAGTCTAACGACTGATTTAGGATCAAAATCAACATCTGCATCTATGAACATGAAAAAATCACAATCTGATTTTTGCATAAATCTACCTATTGCAACATTACGAGCACGGTGTACTAAACTTTCATTTTCTGTAGTATCCAAAACCATCTGTATACCCTCTCTGATGAATTCAAGTTGGAGTTTAACTATACTTATCATATATCTTTCCAAACATACACCACCGTAACATGGTGTACTTATAAAAACACGGGTTGGTTTATTATTATTAGGTTCGGACATTATATACTATATAGTTAAACTTTATCCTCTAAGTATTTTTTTATAATATTTTCAATTTTATTTATAGTTGGTATAGAAACTGAACATTTTTCACATATTTCGTTTTTATTAATTTTATTTTTAAAAACAATGTAAATTACAGCTGATGCAACACTATTAGGTGTTTTACTCATTAATTGTGAACAATTTTCAAGGTCTATAGACATTCTATTACATTTCAAACGTTCTTCTCTAGAAACATCAAATGAATTTAATAATCTTTGCATAACATCGTTAGGTAAAGTTGTATAATTTTTTGTTGTTTTACCCAATATTGTTTCCTTGAAAAGATATGATGTTCTACTTATATCTTTTGAATGTATACAAAACATATCGGCGATCTCTTTTGTCGAACGCGATACTTTGTACATTCTACACGCGTATAAAACACAGTTTCCTTTTATACCTAGACGGACTGCACCCCTTGTTAGTTTTTTATCATTAAATTTTTTATACATCATTTTTGCATCTTTTAAAACATTATCAGGTAAAGATAAACAGGCTTCATCTATATCTTTATAAGCATGGTATAATGATCTATCTCTATGGTTCATAGATTGATGAAAATTTATTTTTGCTAACCTCTTCATTCCATACGTTGAAGTTCTCTGTGTAGAAATAATTGTACCTTTACCCCATGATTCTGAAAAAAGTTCAGGGTTTGAGTTGGGATTACCACACCTCGCTGGATCGTTTACCCTACCATCATCAGTTATACCACTCGTCCATTCTGGTTTTTCATCTATAAATAGTGTATCTACTAAACCACATTGTGAACATGTTGGTAAACCCTCTTTTGAAATTACTTTAACGTTATGACATTCTTTACATAAATTTATATTGATCGACTTTGTTATTAATTGTTTATTTTTTAGTTTGTCTACGACAGACCATATAGTAGTCAGATCCATTATACACTTTATTCTTAAAAATAATAAAATTTAATTTCGCACTTAGGTATTAAAAATTTAGATCATCTGTTTGTAGTCTTACGATTGATTCAATATTATCAATAGTTTGTTTGTATCTTAAAGACCCTGGACTTCTTGGTTTCCATTCTTTCCATTCTTTATCTATAATTCTACTATTAGAAGGTGGTATAACAATACCGTCTATTTCCGAATCAGAAACAATAAAATCTTCAAGGTCGCTACCACTATCATCAGATTCATCTATAATATCACTCTCTTCTTCAGAGTCTATTTCATCTATAATACAGTATAAATTGTCTTTTACGTTTTTAAAATAGTCATTTGATTGATGATATTCTGATAAATTTTCTTCCTGAACAAGTTCATCATTATCTTCAAGTTCGTATAATCTTGCACTTTTATAAGTCATCGATGTTTCTGTATAATAGGAAACTACTACATAATCTTTATTATTTTCCTTTACTTTAGCGTATATCTCATCTTCTATATCGTCTTCTAAGTTAACTAAAACTTTTATTAATTCTCCAGGCTGAATTTCTGAAATGTTAATCATTATTAAAGTTTTCACACAAAAATATTTACAGATATTAGCACAATGGGGATTGAAATTTTATCCAAAGAAGGATGTCAATACTGCGACTTAGCAGTTGATTTATGTAAGGAATACAAATTAGAAAACAAAAAAGTTTTAGTAGACAAAGAAGAATTAAAAAAAAGATGTGGTACTCAAGCATCTGTATACCCACAAATTTTCATGAATGATAAATTGATCGGGAGTTATTTCGACTTTCAAGATTATCTCGAAAATGTTGAACCAATGTTATTACCAACACTTGATAGATTTACAGTTTTTCCAATTGAACATGAAAACTTATGGACTATGTATAAAAAAGCTCAGATGTCTAATTGGACGGCTGAAGAAATTGATTTTTCTAAAGATATGGATGATTGGGTAAATCTGAGTGAAAATGAACAACATTTTATTAAATATATTCTTGCTTTTTTTGCAGGGTCAGATGGTATAGTATTTGAAAACTTGAACAATAATTTTGCAAGTGAAGTTCAATACACGGAGGCTCGATCATTCTATGCCTACCAAGAACATAACGAGATGGTTCATGGTGAAACGTATAGTAAACTTATAGATAAGTATATAAAAAACCCTACAGAGAAAAAGAATCTCTTCGAAGCTATACAAACTATACCATGTATTAAAAATAAAGCTGAATGGGCTATGAAATGGTTTAGCAAGGATAAATCATTTGGTGAACGTTTATTGGCATTTGCTTGTGTAGAAGGTATATTCTTTTCAGGTAGTTTTTGTGCTATTTTTTGGTTGAAAAAAAGAGGATTGCTTCCTGGTCTATGCTTTAGTAATGAACTTATAAGTAGAGATGAAGGTTTACATTTAGAATTTGCTATTGAACTATTCAAAATGTTAAAACATAAACCGAGTAAAAATATAATTGAACAAATTGTTAAAGATGCAGTTTATATTGAAAAACAGTTTATAACGGATGCACTCCCTTGTAGTTTAATTGGTATGAATTCGGATAAAATGTCTGAATATATAGAATACGTCGCAGATAGGTTATTAAAACAGAGTGGTCACGATAAAATCTGGGGTACAAAAAATCCTTTTGATTTTATGGAGAATATATCACTCGATGGTAAAACTAATTTTTTTGAAAAAAGAGTTGGTGATTATGGAAAATTAGACGAAGATTCAAGTTCCATAGAGTTTAATGAAGAATTTTAATTATTTATAAATATAACCGCGAATCTATAGCATCCGTAGTGTCATAAGAATTTAAGTATAAACCACTGTCCATTACACGGAATTGTTCTTCTGACATATCTGGTTCTGGTGTTGGCATATCAACCATTTTAGGAACCATTTTTGAGGTTTCTTCTTCCTTTCCCTCATTTTCTTCCTTTTCCCCTTTTTCTTTCTTTTCTTTCTTTTCTTTCTTTACTTTCTTTACTTTCTTTACTTTTTCATCCATATTTAAATTCATCATACCCCAAGAAATGAGTAAATAAACTAAAGAATGAAGTAAAAGACCGTATGTTGATGGACAACCTGTGGGTGTAGAAACCCAATTTCCAAATATTCTTCTAACGACACGAAATGTAGTTGGGTTAGCGATTACGAAAAATAGTAACGCTGACATTAACGCAATAAGAAATTTTTTTTCTTGTTTTTTACCATTGCAGCCACAACCACAATCTTTGAATAGTAAGCTTTTTTTATCACCTGAACAGCAAGTCATGATGTTTTATTATACATTTAGAAAAAAAAAGTGACTTAAAGTTTCGTACCTAATAAAATATACAAAAAAAATGTCTAATAATATTCAAGTTTCTCAACAATTCGAACCTTCTACGGTTACATTCAGTCAACTAAAGAAAAATAAAAATGGTGGTAAATCGGTGATGTTAACTCGCAATGATAAAAAGAAACTCTATTTGCAACTTCCTTTTATGCGTTCACCATTCGGTATAAGTGCTTTTACTGATGAAGCTACTAACAAAACTTCATACTCGCTCGATCTTTCTTTCGATACAGACAACGAAGATGCTATGCAACTCTCGTCTAAGTTTACAGAATTGGATGAAATTATCCTTAAAACAGTAACTGAAAATTCTAAAGATTGGTTAGGAAAATCTTATGATATTAATGTTATTCGTGAAGCCTTATACAAACCACTTGTTAGACAGGGTAAGGAAGGGTATGCTAATACACTTAAATTGAAAATTCAAACAAATCAAACAGGTGATTTTATACCAGAAGCGTATAGTTCTGATAGAGAACTCATTAAACTTGATGAAATTGAAAAAGGTCAAAAGTGTATGTGTATTGTTGAAATTAATCAAATTTGGTTTATTGATAATAAGTTCGGTGTAAGTGTTCGACTTTCACAAGTATTGTGCGGTGAATCTACAAAATTACCATCGTTTGCTTTCCAGGGTTTGGATAACGAACAAGACCAATTAATCGAAGATATCATGGACGATCTCGTTGATGAATAAAATATTACACTATATTAGACCAATATGGAAAGAGAACGTCATTTAAAAAATTTAAAAATTATATCTAAACTTGCAAAAAATAAAAAAAATAATTTAAAACAAAAATTAAATCTAGGGAAAAATCTAATGAAAAGTATGCAGGGTATGGGATGTTATCCGGAAAAATTTTTATATTTACCAAATAACAAACCTGTTTCACTCTCTATAGAGGACTCTTTAAGTAAATCAATAGGGACTGTAAAAATTGGTCAAGGTAGGTTTGGTGAAGTTTACTTGGGATGTATAGATAAAGAGTGTAAAAAGAAAGTCGCTATAAAAGCAGTTTTGAATGAAGATATAACGCATGAATATAAAATAAGTAAACGTTTATCTTCATACGGTGTTGTAAAATCCTTTACTATTCAAAAATGTAAAAATGTAATGTTTATGTATTCCGAATATGCAAATAACGGAACTTTAAAATCGTTTTTAAGAAATAATAAAACTAATTTGTTACCTATACACTTTAGAACCATAATAACTCAAATTTTGTATAACTTATATAGAATACAAAAAAAATATCCTACGTTTAGGCATAATGATTTACACTCAGAGAATATACTAATAAATACTACTAGTCCATCTCGCGTAAGATTGTTCAAAGTAAATAATTCGACATTAAAAGTTCATGATATTGGATTACAGGCGCTAATATCAGATTTTGGTTTATCTACGATGAAAGGTTTAAAAAATCCAGAAGTAGACGACGATCCAGAATTACAATATAAAACTGGTTCGGGTATTTATAGAAATTCTCATAACATGTATGACATACAATATTTTTTAAATATAATGAGACAGGAAATTAAAGTTTCAGGTACCAAAAGTGGTATAGAAGTAGTTCAGTTCATTGAACGAATTATACCTTCGGACTATTTAGGTAAAGAATCGAGTAAAATAAAAGATTTCCGTCTTCGAGCTTCACCGTTAGGTCATCCTCAATTACCTACGTTCAAACAGATATTTAACGACAGGTACTTTTCACCTTATAAGAAATCTGTCGTACCATTTGATATTAGTACAATTATTAAAAGAAATAAAGTTTCTGTACCAAAACCTATAATTGTTAAACATGGTGGTGGTGGACCTATAAAAAAGACATTTAATAATATTCGTAAAGAACTCGCTTTGAAAAATGTTAAGAAGAATATTAAACGTCCAAGTATACGACCAAGAATAATACCAAGAAAAGTTAACGTAATAAAACCATCAGTTAAAGTTTCAGTCGCAAATAAAGGGTACTTGAAAATAGATAATCGTAAATGCATTTCGTATAAAAAACAGGATCTTATAAATAAGGCAAAAAATCTAGGTATAGACCCAGGTAGTAAAACAATTAAAAAATTATGCGAAGATATTAAATTAAAATATATCAAGTAATTATATAACCACTCACAATGTTTGCAATTTTAGCACTTATTGCAATCGACCTCTACGTACTAAAAAGTACAGGCGTAGCACAAGAAGAAAAACCAGTTGAAGAAATAACTGAAGATAAACCAGTTGAATGGACCGTTTACGGTACGTCTTGGTGTGGATGGACTACAAAACAGTTAGAGTACCTTAAAAAGAAAGGTATACCTCACAAATTCATCGATTGCGAAAAAGGCAATTGCGATGGAATTGATGCGTTTCCAGTTATGGAAAGTTCGTCGGGTGAAAAAGTCAAGGGTTATAAAGAAATTTAAATACCTCGTGCAGCCGCAAGACCAATAGAAAGAATAAGTGCGTCAAGGAACGTATTAATTGGTTTAAGAACCGTTACGTGTTTAACAAGACCTCTATTCCACGAATACCGAAGAATAAAGGTACTAATAAGAAGAATAAGTGTAAAAACAAGAAATTCTGTAATAACTTGTTCGGTTTTTTTTGCTTTGATAATGTCTCTGATCATTTTTACTTATTAATAAGATTTTATTTTCTCCTGTCTTATTAATGAGTATGACCAACAAGAATAAAAAACTTCCTTTGAGTGGTTCTGAACCTAGATATACACAACGTTTATGGGGACGAACTGTTGGTATAGGTAACAATAATTGTTATGCGTATGCTGTTGGTGATTACGAAAGTCTCAGAATGCACAAAAGTATACCAGGTGAACGAGCTGGTATAAGAAATTTAAACCATTCATACACACACTGTAAAGGTTTACCTGACCGTGTTATTGCAGATAACCCCAAAAAGGTCTATAAATGTGGTGCAACAACAAAATGTAAACCAAATCACTTTAAGGTAATGATGTTTGTAGCACCCGGGGACAAACGTAATTACTTTAGACAAGGTGATTTTCACTTTTATAAACAACACGGGTTTATTCAGTACAAGGTAAAAACGGGTAATACGTACGAAAGTATTGCTAAATTTTTCAAAGTTCCCGTTTCGCGTATAAAACAGGCTGGAAAATGTACACCTGGTAAATTATTAAAGTTTAAAGCAAACGTGTTTAGCCATAAACGTGGGTGGGCAACAAAACCTTTGCTCGTAGACGCTAAAGGTAAATCTATACTTGATCCTCGAAAAGCATCCAGAAACTACCCTGGGTTATCTTATAAAAAGTATTGTAGTTCATTCTGTGTCAAAGACAGAGGGATCAAAGTCGGACATACTCATCCCAAAGTCGCCAAGAACACTCGATAAATCTTCTTCATGTTCGACACTAAATATTAAGTCGAGTGCATCAAGAACCAATTCGTTCGTCAAGCATACTGTATTTGAAGTAGCCTCGTAATCATTAAATACAGTAATCTGAACCCTAAATTTAGAACCATCGAACACTTTTCGACATACGGGACACGTAACCTTTCCCATTTTTTTCCAGTTTTCTAGACAATGTGAGTGAAAAACATGTCCACACCGAATAGCCTTGCTATTTCTGGTCTTACGAACATCGTTGTGACATATGGAACATTGAGTCATTTCAGTATCTAGAACACTTAAAGAATTTATTAATTGGTTTTTTTTGCACTTAAGCAAGAGAAGTCGCCGCCGCTCTTGTAAGGGTTGCGAATTTATACTGGGGGTTTTCTGGATCTGTAGCAGCAGCCGTGGAAGACTTTGCTTTTCTTATGTAAGCCGTATACTTGGCAGCTACAAAATCTATAACAGAAGGAGTAGTTGTTGCTAATTCTTTACTATAACAATCTTCTTGTATAAAAGATACTGAAGAACCTTCAGTAAATGTTTGACCTGTAATCTTTGCAACGGTTTTCGATGTTGATAGACAGCTGTGAACTGCTGGTAAACCTGGACCAGCTGGTGTAGGAAACGTATCCGTCTCGAGTATAATATCATACTTGACATCAGGGGTAGTAACTGTACCAATTTTACCTATATCAATATTAGGTGTAAACTTAATTTCATCGTATTTGAGTGTGGGGGCTATGTAGCCGTCTGCCCCTTCAGTACCTGTGGCTGCATTCATTCCAAACGATATCGTACCAACATTACCGGCAAAGATATGATCGGTTTCCTTATCATCGAGTTTAATGACGTATAATGGTTTGTTAAAAGTGTTCATATATCCAATATCCATCTCAAAACTCGTAATAGTACTACTCGTAAATGTATAACTCAAATTTGTAGTGAGACCGCCTGTACCTTCTTCAAAAACTTCAATTTTTGTACCTGTAATTGGGTTTGAAACGTTCGTAAACTTAATTTTTCGAGGTGTTGCTACACCACTACTATCACTACCGGCTGGAACATACTCCTCGTCCATTGCTAATGGAGTACAAACCTTTTTAACTTTATTTCTCCAACCCGTAGATCCCATTTCAGTGTCCTGTATTCCGGAAATGTCAATAAAAGTATCATCGTCGTATGACCAAACGTAATTTGGAAGAACAGATTGTTCTGTTGTTACGTTCGAACAATCATCGGTTGGGTCGTACCCGGGTAACGGGTCTTCTTTAATGATTCGAACAACGTTCGCCTTAAGTTCCGAAACGTCGAGTTCGTCTTCGCATAAAGATATACCTTTTGCAATTTCAAGAAAATCAGATTCCGCTAATTCTTTACCGACATCGTCGAAGTATTCATCAATGAAATCGGCAAATTCAATCTCTGCTGGAAAACCAAGCGACCAATCTTGTAAAGTTTCGGGATCGCCGTCTTCCTGATCCGCGATAAAATCATTGTAATCGTCTCCGTTATCGTCCCACCATTCTCTTATTTTTGAACAAACTGTAGTATCTTTAGTACCATCGGCTTTGTAAAGTTTATTAAGCATTTCCTTCATTTTGTCCCATTTACGATCCTTTATGTATTTTTGTGTCGACCCTTCCATGAGTCCGAGGTTACCTAGTATTAGTAAAAGTAACCAAACTAACAATAATATAAAAAATATAACTGCGGCTATTTTTCCACCTGACATGAGTGTTTATATTATAGTATATTTTATTTTAAAACGAAAATTTAATAGATATTTGGCATTTTGAGAAGGGCCTTATCACAAGATCCACACTGGTCTTTTTGTTGTGCCTGAGAAGGTTTCAAAAGCGCTGGACCCTTTTCTTGAAGAAGTTTTCTGAAAGAGTAATTATCCGCGAAAGATATAGCATTTTCTTTCATGATATAGTTATCGTAAAGTTGGGAAGAACTGTTTATAGTGAAGCATCGTCCATCGGCCATACCAAGTCGTTGTGACATTTTGTATATATTAGTATTACATTAGAAATTAATTTGTCTATTTTTTGTTGTGAGTTTCCATGAATTAAACCCTCTCGATTTTAAATTTTTTATAACTTTTTCAATTTTGTACCCTGAAAATTCATCGAACAATTCTTTTTTATTTTCATCACATGGTGATACTCTAACGTTTGGTATATCGTTTATGGTGTTATTAATGTTATTATACGCAAATGCTATTTCCTTCAGAGTTTCCGCACCTGTAATAATGATCTTTCCTGTACCAAAAATACTTGTCGTTATTTCTTTCATATCTTTAGCCGGTCTGAATTTAATTTTAACCGCGGAGTATCTATCTGGTTCAAACGAAACTTTATATATGTCCGGGTACTTACCGAAATGATTGGAAACGCTCCGAAGATTTATATTATAATTCAAACTGAAATTTGAATTTATCATAACGACTCTAAACGTATTTAGAGGTGGTATAAAATCCCCGCCCATTACACGTTCAAATATATCCGAAACTTCCTTTATTATACGTCTACAATCGAAGATATCAGAACACCCTGCAACTTGTATACTACCGTTTGGAAAAATCTTTATTGATTTAGTACTGTAAATATCTTTATATACCAATGTAATCTGGTTATAAAAGGTTGTTGGTTTGAGTGCTATTGTATATCCTTTAGACCCAATTTTACCAACGATAATTGGGGATACTTTTTCAAAAGCGTGTTTTAATTTTTTCATATCGATATGTTTATCAAAGTTTGAAATCATTGTTATTGTAGTGAGCTTAATCCATGACGGTTTATATATATCGGGTATACTTGTTCTAAACTCATCAAGTGTTAATAGATAAGATAACGTAGTATTATACTGATGTTGGTTAGACATATTACTTAAAAAAAAATATTACTTAAAGTTAACTTAGGTTTTCAATATATGCCGTGTATAAAATGTAAAAAAAAAGGGATTCCTATAGATTGTAAGTATTGTGGTCTAGGGTTTTGTTCTCGGTGTATCGTTTTAGAAATTCACGAATGTAGCGGAATGAATTTGAAAAAGGAACAGGAAAAAAAAGATTTAAACAAAAAACTTGAGTTTAAGGCTGACAAGAAATTTGGTATGGTTTAGATACTTAAAAAGAAAAGTAGTAATTTAAACAATATATGACATCTTTTGTAAAGTCTGCTAAACAATTTATTAATATCGAAAATAATGAAATTGAAATTGAAATTACATACGATAAATATCTAGAAGGATTTGGTTACGAAACGTTTATAGATCATTTTAACACTAACCTCATAGGTTCCACTAATACATATACAGTGCATAAGAGTGGTAAATCTTTAAGGTACGAACAGTTTTTAAATACAATGGTTAACAATACGACAGAAACGCTTAGAAGATGTGTTTCTATTCAATTGGAAAACGTTTTATTTGAAAACAGAAATATTTTTTCGTTAATCAGGATTATGAATTCAGTTAAAATATTAGATAGAACCTTTATTCCACCTCTTATAAACCCTATATGTTCTTGGCAAAAACGAATGGTTAAAGAATTTTGTTTAACAACTTTCCCAGGTATTATAAAAACTTCAACAAATAATAGTAGGCTTCAAAAACTCTTTAGAGTATTACAATTAATAGAAGAAGACATGAAATACTAACCATTCTAGTATACAGTTCAGTCTTATCATTTTCTAAACCTTTATTCATTTCAATTTCATTTTTTTCTATATTCGTTAAACCCCTATCTATATTTCTTTTAGGAAGAAGTGGTCTAGATAGAGCACACTCTTCTTTTCTGTAGCCGGGTCTACCAACACCCTTTGATAAAACGCCACAAGCTGGGCTAACATACTCCTCTTGTCCTTCTTCATGATCTGGTGATTTATATTTCTTAAAATCAAGTGTATGTTTACTTGTACCAGGTGGAAAAAAATTATCAACATTGGTAAATGGGTTTATATCATTCATTGTATTTTGATCATCGAGCATTAACTGACTCATCTTTATTACTATTGGATAATATATTTTTTGTATTGGTACTGTGTTGATTTTCGATCAATAAAATATTAACCTTATTTATAATGAAAACATCGTATAAAATTATTACTGGTATTGTACTGATTTTTATTTTGAGTTATATTATTTATAAGTATGTGTACCCAAAAGTGTGTGATACAAAAACTATTCAATTAAATTCAGATATTATAAATAAACCTAGTGTTTCTACTGATGTACCAGAAATCAAAATTGATATTGAAGCACCAACAATTGGAATAGATCCAGTTGATATAAAACTAACTGGTGATTTATAAACCAATTTTGTTATTTTTACCCATTTTATTACCATATGTACTTGTATTTATAGGTCTGTCTATTGGTGTTACATTTTTATCAGTGTCGTGCAAATATCCCATGTACTGAGAAACACCAGTTTGGATCTGACCTGTAGCAGTTTTTATTACAATACCGTTCATGAAACGGACTTGTTCCTGTACATTTGAATTTGCATCACCTGAATTATTAATAAAAACAACACGCATTATGCTATACAAATCGTCATTGTTTTGTCTATCTATGGAAACGCCAGTTTTATTTTTAAAGTCTTGTCGTATCGCTCGTTGAAGTAAATTTATATTGAACTCAGAAAAGAATAAAGTATTCAAGGGAGTTGGACATTGATTTATTGAATTTATATGTAAAGCGTCACACATTTAATATAGTCCTGGAAAAAAAGTCTTGGTAAATATAAATGATAGTCGCTGCCGATTTTGACCAAGTATATAATACAAAACCACAAAATTACGAAAAGATGCCATGTAAACCACCTACATGTTTCGTCGCATCTTACCCACCAGTTGCCAAAGTTGGTGACCCAAACGGTAAATTTTTTGTTAATTCTTCTTTACTCCAGCCCAATAGATTGGCAGAAACTCGTGGACCAACTACTATAAGAAGTGAAGGTTTCAACTGTCGTGTCAATGAAGATAATGAGTAATTCAATCAATATAAAAAAATAAGTATAAATAAAATCATAAAATGAGAGTTATAAAACGATCCGGTCGTGTTGAAGACGTAAAGTTTAACAAGGTCACCAACAGGATTTCAAAACTTACAAATGAACTTTCAGAAAATGTAGATGTAACAATGGTAGCACAACAGGTTTTCTCATCTATGTATGATGAAATTAAAACTCATGAAATAGACACTCTTTCTTCCGAAGTTTGTATTGGTTTAATAACCAATGACCCCGATTATGAAATTTTAGCAACTCGTATTGTTGCAAGTAATATTCAGAAGCGTGCTGCAAATAATTTTCATATAGCAATGCGTAAACTCCATAAAGCTGGTATAATTACACACGAAGTGTTAGAAGTTTCTGCAAAAGTTAAAGAAGATATTAAACATGAACGTGATTTTGAATTTGGGTATTTTGGCCTGAAAACTTTAGAGAAAGGGTACCTACAAAAAATTGATGGTGATATTATCGAAACACCTCAATATTTATACATGCGTGTAGCTATCGGTATCCATGGTCATGATATTGATCATGTTCTCGAAACGTATGACGCGTTATCTAGGGGTTTATTCATTCACGCGACACCAACTTTGTTTAATGCGGGGACACACAGACCACAAATGTCGTCGTGTTTCCTAATTGCAAACAAAGAGGATAGTATCGATGGTATTTATGATACAGTAAAGGAGTGTGCACGTATAAGTAAGTGGGCTGGTGGTATAGGGTTGCATATACATGATGTTCGTTCAAATAAGTCGCATATTCGTGGTACGAACGGTACATCTGATGGTATTATCCCTATGTTACGAGTTTATAACATGACCGCAAGGTATGTCAATCAAGCAGGTAGAAGAAAAGGATCTATTGCCGTATATCTCGAACCATGGCACGCGGATATTATGGATTTTCTTGAAATACGATTAAACCAAGGTGACGAGGAAGCCCGGTGTCGCGATCTCTTCTCAGCTATGTGGATACCTGATCTATTTATGAAACGAGTCGAGTCGAATGGTAATTGGTCTTTGTTTTGTCCAGATACGGCAAAAGGTTTACCGGATGTTTACGGTAAAGAATTCGATGAACTTTACGAAAAGTATGAAAACGAGGGTCTCGCAACAAAAACCATGCCGGCAGTAGAAGTTTGGAAAGCGATTATTAAATCGCAAAGTGAAACAGGGACACCATATATGCTTTACAAAGATGCGTGTAACGAAAAATCAAATCACAAGCATATAGGTACGATTAAATCGTCAAATCTATGTACAGAAATTTTAGAGTATACAGATAAGGACGAAACTGCGGTATGTAATCTCGCATCTATTGCGTTACCAAAATACGTTGACGTTGATAATAAAGTGTTTAACCATGAAGAGTTACACCGCGTTACTAAAATGGTTACGCGAAACCTAAACAAGGTTATCGATAAAAACTTTTACCCAACTGAAAACGGAAAACGTTCAAATATGCGTCATCGTCCAATCGGTATTGGTGTTCAAGGTCTCGCCGACGTTTTCATTATGCTTAGAATGACATTCGGGTCCGATGATTCTAAAAAACTGAACCGTGATATTTTCGAAACAATATACCACGCGTCTCTCGAATCGTCTTGTGAACTTGCTGAAATGTATGGAACATACGAAACGTTTAAGGGGTCACCGTTCAGTAAAGGTATTCTCCAATTCGATATGTGGGATCGCGAACCACAATTCAGTGGTAGGTACGATTGGAATGCTATGCGTAAACTCGTTAAAAAAGGTACAAGAAACAGTCTTTTACTCGCACCTATGCCTACAGCCTCAACGTCTCAGATTTTAGGGAACAACGAGTGTTTCGAACCATACACAACAAATATTTATTTGAGAAGAACCCTTGCGGGTGAATTCGTCGTCGTAAACAAACATTTGGTGAACGATTTAAAGAAAATCGGGCTCTGGTCAAAAGAAATGAAAGATCTTATGGTTAAGGCAAACGGGTCCGTTCAAAACATTATTGATATTCCCGATGATCTCAAAGAACTATATAAAACGGTATGGGAAATGAGTCAAAAAACAATCATTGATATGGCTGCCGATAGAGGTGTATATATAGACCAAAGTCAAAGTATGAACTTATTCGTCGAGAGTCCGACGGTTTCAAAACTTTCGTCTATGCACATGTACGCGTGGAAACAGGGTTTGAAAACGGGTATGTATTACCTTAGAAGTAAAGCAAAATCGCGCCCGATCCAGTTTAGTTTAGAAGCGGAGTGTTCTATGTGTTCTGCTTAATAATACGGTGTTTCCCGTTAGTGTGATTATACATATGTTTAGGTTGGTTTTTCTTTTTTTTGTTATTATTAAATATATTTTTTTCATTATTAGTAAGAGAACGTTTAAATATTTCTTTTTTAATCTTAGGTGGTAAATTTGGTAAATTTGGTCTTTTAGCTTGAATTTCTCTAAACATGAGAGATTTTAATTTTTTAGATGCGTTAGGGTGTCCATGTATAAATAATTTGTTTGTATTTTTTTCAGCTAATATATTATTTATATTTTTAAATTCACCTTCTTTGTATTTTTGTTTAATCACTTCTTGCATGTTTTTCGGTAAAGAATTAATAGATTTAATAGCTGAAACTTTTCTTTTCTCGATATTCGCTCTATTTCGAGCAGCTTTTACCCAAGCATTAACATTTATTTTATCGAGTTCTTTTTCTCTCTTTTTTAATTTTGTTTCGAGTTTTTTTCTCAATGCATCTTGTTTCTTTTTAGGTATACTTATAGTATTTATTTTGTCATGACTATCTCTGTATCTAGACAATTTATAATAATTATACCCCAATAATTCCATATTTTTTTCTTTAGGTTTACGTGTAAAATTTTGAAGACCACCTCGTTTTAAATTATTTAAGTTCATTTTA
>TARA_R110001632_G_scaffold13351_1_pt1 | contig 24218 bp, 44 predicted proteins | sample TARA_R110001632 | Tara Oceans TARA_R110001632 (sample SAMEA4398266) | marine metagenome | biome: Polar Biome; feature: [SRF] surface water layer (ENVO:00010504); material: water (ENVO:00002006), including particulate matter (ENVO:01000060) such as... | depth 5 m
CTTATTAAAACAAATATGGTATAATCAAGTATGATAACATTTAAAGATACATTAACAGAACAGAAGAACACACACATGACACACATTGAGGATAAGGTTCTCTATGGTGGCGTTAAGGGTACACGTGAAGCTATACTAGCTTTGCGTGAACTACGTGATATGCTAAAAGGTTCTCATAGCGGATCAGTATCCGTTAAATGGGATGGAGCACCTGCTATCTTTGCTGGAGAAGATCCATCTGACGGCAAATTCTTTGTTGCTAAGAAAGGTATCTTTAATAAGAACCCTAAAATTTATAAAACTGCAGCAGAAGTTGATGAAGATACATCAGGCGATCTTGCTGATAAATTAAAAGACGCACTTGAATACTTACCAGAACTTGGTATTAAAGGTGTAATCCAAGGAGATTTTCTATATAGTTCTGGAGACATTAATAAGGAGACAATTGATGGGGACAAATACATTACTTTCCACCCTAATACTATTGTTTATGCTGTGCCTAGTAATGGTGCAGCCGCACGAGATATCCAAAAATCAAGAATTGGCATTGTCTGGCACACAACATATAAGGGTAAAACATTTGAAGACATGAAGGCATCATATGGTGTCGATACAAATAAGTTTAAAAAATCTAAAAATGTATGGTCACAAGATGCTATGTTAAGAGATATGACTAATGTAACTATGTCTGCAAAGGATACTAAAGATGTTACCAAACTACTTAGTGACTGCGGTAAACTATTTACGACAATCTCAGGAACAACACTTAGACAACTGGAAGCAAATCAATTACTTGCACAACATATCGAACAATATAACAACACGTTTGTCCGTAAAGGTCAAGTTATTAAAGATACAACAAAACACACTGCTGGTCTCATTCGTTGGATCGACAACAGATATAAAGCAGAAAAAGCAAAGATGAAGACTGATAGAGGTAAAGCATCACGACAGAAAAAGCTTGATGATCTACTTGCATTCTTCTCTCCTAGTAATAGAATTAACTTGATTCGTATGTTCGAGTTACAAAAACTTATTGTACTAGCTAAATTAAAACTTATAAATAGTCTTAATAAACTAAGTAATACTAAAACCTTTGTTAAAACTAAGAATGGTTATACAACCACTGGTGAAGAAGGTTATGTAGCAATTGATAAACTTGGCGGTGATGCTGTGAAAATAGTTGATCGTATGGAATTTTCATACAACAACTTTTCACCTGATATATTAAAAGGATGGGACAAACCAGGAAGATGAGTAAAGAAATGAAATCATTTAATACATTCGTACCAGTAAATGAAGCAAAAGCTTTTGATCTGGATAAACTTAAAAAGGCATATTCTAGTATGCCAGATAGACTTTCACTTGATAAGTCACGTGAATTAAGTAAAGTTGTTAATAAATTTAGTAAAGACGAATTACTTCAGGTAAGAAAAGCTGATATAAAATGGCTATCAAGTATGGCAACTACTGCTCTAATTAGTAAGCATAAAATGACTGCTGCAGACTTGAGGAAAAAATAATGAAATCTTTTAAGTCATTCCGATTAGACGAAGCATTTGGTAGAGCAAGATTTAATCAACAGCTAAAGAAAAAAGGCATTGATGTAAACAAGCAACATAGTAGTAATGTTAAAGATGCTGCAGCCGCTAAGAAAAGAGCATCTGCTGCTTCTAAAGATCATACTGCATTCCGTAAGAAATATCCAAATATTAAGTTTGATGAAAAAGTCGAAGATAATATTACAGAATTAACTGCAGCTGAGAAAAAGCTTGTTAATCAGATGTATGATAAAAAAGGCAATCTAACACCACTTGGTAAAAAAGTTTTTAATCATAACAAAAAGCCTGGTGATAAAGGTTATGTTGAAAGTGTTAAAGAAGCCGAAGATCCAGATATTAAGGATCGTGACGGAGCACAGCCAGCTGCATATCACAAAGGTCTTTCTAAGTCAACTAAAGTAAAACGTGATGCTCAGTTTAAGAAGCAAGCTAAAATGGCAGATGATAATCCTGATGCTTATAAGCCAGCTCCTGGGGATGCTACAGCTAAGACAAAGACATCTAAGCATACAAAAAAGTATAAACAGATGTTTGGTGAAGATGCTAAAACCGGTTTGGCTAAGAAGGCTGAGAAGTCTGGTATGCCAATTGGTATATTACGCAAAGTATATAACCGTGGTGTTGCTGCATGGAAAACAGGACATAGGCCAGGGACTACACCAGAACAATGGGGTTACGCAAGAGTTAATTCCTTTATAACTAAATCCTCTGGTACTTGGGGTAAAGCAGATAAAGACCTAGCAGCAAAGGTTAGAAAATAATGAAATCATTTAATTTATTTACTGAAGGTTATAATCCTTCGGAGCATGAAGAAGGTAAACCGGCTACTGTAGCTCGTGCTAAGGCTTTAACACCAGGGCAAGAACCTGTTGATGAAGTATTAAGTATTAAGCAAAGACGTGATCGTGGTATATCTGCTCGTAAGAATAAAACTAAAATGGCAATGGGTAGACGTAAAGCTGCTAATAAAATTGCTTCTCCAGATAAACTAAAGAAACGTGCTCAAAGACAAGCTAGAACAGCTATGGCTGACAAGCTGGCTAAAGATCAACCTAAGGGTAAGATGACTGCAGCACGTAAATCAGAGATTGAGAAGCGTTTAAGCAAGATGAAACCACGTATAAATAATATAGCAAAGCGTATGTTGAAAGATGTTCGTAAAGCAGAAATAGCAAGAAAACGTGGAAAGTAATACTTATGGGAATCCCATCATTTAGCCAGTATCTAGTTGAAGAGGAACAAGCAGTTTATTTTACTTTTGGTAGAATGAATCCTCCAACTATTGGTCATGAAAAACTATTGAACACACTAGCTAAACAGGCTGGTAGAAATCCGTATAGGATTTATCTATCTCAATCAACAGATAAGAGTAAAAATCCTTTACAGTACAACGATAAGATTAAATATGCAAGGAAGATGTTTCCTAAGCACGCACGTCAGATCCTTATTAATAAAAAGGTTAAAACATTTATAGATGCAGCAACAACATTATATGACGAGGGTTTTAAATCAGTCGTAATGGTTGTTGGATCAGATCGTGTTAATGAATTTGATATTCTTTTAAATAAGTATAATGGTTCAAAAGGTAGACATGGTTTCTTTAACTTTAAAAGTATTAAAGTGATATCTGCTGGTGAAAGAGACCCAGATGCAGATGGTGCTACTGGAGCATCTGCTAGTAAACAGAGAGCAGCTGCTAAAGCTAATGACTTTACATCATTTTCTCAAGGCTTACCTAAACCATTATCCAATTCTGATGCAAAGAAACTCTTTAATGATATCCGTAGTGCTATGGGAATCAAAGAGGAAGCATCATTTTATCATCACGTTGAATTAAAATCAGTATCAGAAGAACGTGAAGCATTTGTAAATGGAGATTTATTCTCCTTAGGCGAATCAGTTATAATAAAGAGTACAGACGAAGTTGGTACTATTTGTATGCTAGGTGCTAACTATGTTATTGTAGAGACACCTAACCGTAAAACAAGACAGTGGCTTGAATCAGTAGAAAAGATTGAAGAAGGTAATGGTCTTTGGGCAAACATCCGTGCTAAGAAAGCACGTGGTGAAAAGATGAGAAAGAAAGGTGCTAAAGGTGCACCTACAGATGCTCAGATTAAACACGCTCAAAGTACAAGTGAAAAGAAAAACGAAGAAACAAAATATTCATTTGTAAGCTACATTAAGGACCAGAGTTAATGCTTAATTTTAAAAAATTTATTTCTGAAGAAAATTTGGAAGAACGTGGTGCTGATGGTAAAGGTCACTATAGATCAACCGAGAAAGGCGCAGGCTTAACTCAAAAAGGCAGAAATGCAATTAATAAAAAAACTGGTAGCAATCTTCAAGCACCAGTAACAGGTAAAGCAAAAGCTGGTAGTAAAGATGCAGGAAGACGTAAGAGTTTTTGTGCACGTATGGGTGGAATGAAAGGCCCTATGAAAGACGAAAAAGGTAGACCCACTCGTAAGGCTATGTCACTTAAAAGATGGAAGTGTTAGAATGGATAGCTCAAAATCTTCTGCTAGACTAGATAGAATAGAAAGTAAATTAGATCAGATGAGTGAAGTGTTAGTATCACTAGCTCGATTTGAAGAAAAGATGGATGCTTATAATGAGTATCGTGATAGATCCTGGGGAAGAATGAATAAATTCTCAGAGAAACTAGATCACATTGAAAAAATGTGCGACGATAATGCTCGTACAGTAAATACTATAAACAAATTATTCTGGATAGTAACCGTTGCTATCGGGAGTGCAGTAGCCACCCAATTTTGGATATAAAGGAAAAACCAAATGGAAAAAGATACTATGACTAAGTTGGGCGATGCGTACGCACAAGTCCAAGAAGCAACAGCTAAACAACGTGCTTTAGCTAGCATTAAAGCTAAACCAAAAGGACAGGTAACATTACCTAAAGCTCCTTGGGATAAAAAGAAAGAAGGTGTCGAGGAAGACGCTTCTAACGATACATCTGATGATGGCGCAGGATTAGATAAAGCAGATCCTAAAGCAGCTAAGAAAAAGTTTAAAGATCGTAAAGATAAAGACATTGATAATGATGGTGATACAGATTCTTCTGATGAATACCTTCATAAACGTCGTAAAGCTATTTCTAAAAATGTTAAAGAAGCAGACGATAAAACAACACCTTGTCCTAAGTGTGATGGTTCAATGGACAATCATGCTAAAGATTGTCCAAATCACCCAGATGCAAAAGGTAAAGATGATACTGCTGTAATGAATCCTAAGAATGATGAAAAAGAAAAAGTTGCAACAACTGAATCAGTGAATGAAGGTATTCTTAATAAAAGTACCTATAAGAGCAAGCTTGCTTGGTTTAAGGCGTATGATGAATTAAAAAAGATGAGAAAAGAAGTTACACCTGGCAAAGAAAAAGACTATAGAAACCTTCTCAATACATTCTTTCATACATTAGACGATTTTAATCCAAAGATGATGGATAGATGGAACACTAAAACTTCTAATAAAAATAACCTTGGTAATGATTCAGTTGCTGATCTAAGATTTGAATTAAAAGATATTTTAGGAAAAGATGCAGGTAAAATTATGGAAATGGCAGAACCTAAATGGCCAGTTTACAAACGTATTATTGAAAAAGTATCTGCAGATAAAGCAAAGAAAGATGCAGAAAAAGGCGAAGAAATGGATTCAAAAGATTCAGAAGGCGCTAAGAAGTTTGTAGATGATCACGAAAAGAATGATGATAAGAAACAAGGCGATAAAGTTGATATCGCAGTAGCAATAAAAAAGAATGCATCTGCAATGGCTAATCCAATGAAAGCGGCACCAATGCGCCCAGGTGATAATAAAGCCGGAGATAAAGTTGCTGATAAACCAGAAGGAAAAATGTAAATGATTAATCCACCAAAATGGTGTTCAAAAGCTATTCCAACTGTTCGCGGTTGGAAACATCATGTTCGTAGAGAGATTTTAAAACCTCAACGATTTACACAAGAGCAGTGTAATGAGTATATGATTGCAAATGGCATGATGGAATCACCAGAAGTAATTATTGAAGTTCCACAAGTAGAAGCACCAGCTATGTTAAATGAAGCACCAGTTGGCGGTGATCTTGATGGTATGACTAAGGTTCAATTAGAAGCCTTAGGTCGCCAGAACGGAATAGAATTAGACCGAAGAAAAGGTAAAAAAACTTTAATAGATACTCTAAAGAATATAGTAAATTAATCTAATAAAGTTGAGGTTCTATGGATATACAATTAACTGAGGATAACATCCCACTATACGCTGCTAAACATTATTATAATCCACTTGGTGCAGATCATGATGAATTCATAGAAGATTTAAAACGCTTTAAATATATTAAGCGGTTGGTCAATAGATACACTGAAAGTGGCTATCTTGCTGATCGCTTAATTTTAAATCATCTAATTATTATTCATAATGTTTTTGGTATCCGACCTGGTGTTGAAATGTTAAAAATAAAATTAACAGATGATCAAATGTGTATAATAAAACCATTCTTATTGTTTTTAAACTATATTGAGAATGTTGAATTAACAAATATATCTATGGACAAAATAGTTGTTCAAAGGTTAAGGAATATATAAATGGGTATTTTATCAAGAGCTGGTGATCTAGTTTATACACTAAGGTTTCTTAGGTTACTAACAACGCCTTGGGAGAATACAACTGCATTCGAATTAGGGCTTATTGATAATAAAGGTAAGACCATTAAGAAAGCAGATACACCAGAAGAAAAGACTGCACATAATGCATTTCATAAACTGGTATTTAATATTAAGAAGCTATTGCCTGGCAAAAGATTTGGTTCATATGCAGCTGCTCTATTCCTTCTTAAAGAGAAATATGGCGTATCAAACTTTGATAAAATTCTAAAAGAGTGTGGTATTAATTCACTTGATCTTATATCAGAAAATAGTGAATGGTTCTTATTAGAAAATAAACAATTATCACCTGGTGTCTATAGAGTAAATGGTAGTAAAATGATCAATGAGACACACGATGAAGTTGTTACTAAAAGAGATCAGGTAAGAATTAAAGAGGGTTGTTTCCCTGTTGGTGATGTTATGGGTTTAGACATCTATAAGGTAACACATCTTAAAACAAATAAAGAAATTTACATTACTGCAGGAGAGCTAATCAGATGAAAATAAAAGAAGATGCGCCTACAAATTCTGTTGCTAGCGGTGGGTATGATTTAGCACCAAATGCTGGACCAAGAGTAAAAGAAATTCCTGTTACAGATCGCAGGCGAAGAAAAGATAAGCAACCTGTACTACTAAAAAGATTTAGAAAGTTTGTTAAAGATGATTAAAGTTTATTTATTTTTATTTATCGTTGGTATCTTAGGTAGTGCTGGCTATGGCGGTTATAGCTATTATCTTTGGTCACAAGAAACAATGAATACATTACGTGAAAATAATGTAAAGTTAGAACAAGTCACAGTTGTTCAAGCTAATACTATTACCGAACTAGAAAACAATGCCGCAAAGAATGAAGAACTAAATAAGAACTTATCTACAGCACTACAGAAATCACAAGTGCACTTGGATGCTTTGAGAAACAAATTCTCAAAGATTGATTTAACTATGGAAGCTATTACAAACCCAAATGGTTTGGAAGAAAGGGTTGACAATGCCGTTGCTAAACTTATTAAAAGAATTGAAAATGAAACATCTCCTGATCGTAACAGCACCGATGCTGCTGACAGCGTGTCTGGGAACTAGAACACCCGAACCAGTTGTTATAACACAAACAGAGTTTACTAAACAATCTATTCCTATTCAAACACAACCAAAAGGGGTGTCTATGCCACCAGTTGATTGGTATGTAGTAAATGGTGATAATGTTGAAGAATTCTTAGAACGTATAAAGAATGATACTGGAGCACCAGTATTCTTTGCTATTACACCAAAGGGCTATGAAAACTTGGCTATTGGTATTGGTGATCTAAGACGTTACATTAAAGATGAGCAAGCTATTATCGGTTATTATGAAGAAGCATTAACTGAAGAATAATTTGCGACATATAGTAATAAAATGTTAAAAATTACTACATTTAGCTATTTACAAGATCACTAATATGCTATATAATACTACCTACTAGAAATGAGAATCCACTTGTTTCACGCCCTGGAGTATTAATTGCATGCTATTCGAAGAACAAATTTCCCGAAAACCTGATCACTATCCATGGACTAAACAGTTCATAGAAGCAATATGGAAAGGTTTCTGGACACCGGAAGAATTTAACTTCCGATCAGACTATTCCCAATTTAAAAATGATTTAACACCAGCTGAACAACAAATAGTTGTTAAGACAATGTCTGCTATTGGTCAGATAGAGATTGCTGTTAAATCATTCTGGGCAGATGTGGGTAATAACCTACCGCACCCATCTATCAAAGACTTAGGTTATGCTATGGCTAATTCAGAGGTCATACATAATATGGCTTATGAAAAGATCCTTGATGTTCTACATCTTACACACGTATTTGAAGAGAACCTTAATGTTGATGTTATTAAAGGTCGTGTTGACTATCTAAGAAAATACAATAAGAAAGTATATGAGGACGATAGAAAACAATACATCTATTCAATTGCACTCTTTACATTGTTTGTAGAAAATGTTAGCTTGTTCTCGCAGTTCTATATTATCATGCACTTAAATCGTAATAAAGCAGTAATGAAAGATTGTGCTCAACAAGTACAGTATACACGTAATGAAGAAATGCTACACGCACAAGTAGGCATTAAATTGATTCAAACATTACGTGAAGAATACCCTGAGTTGTTTGATAAAGAATTAGAAGACCGTATCAAGCATGAGTGTGTTGAATCACTAAAAGCAGAAAGCAAAGTAATTGAGTGGATTATGGATGGACATACAGCAGATGGTCTGAGTGCAGATATTCTAAAATCTTTTATCGCTAAGCGCATGGCAGATTCTATGGATATGATCGGTATAGATAACTCTGAAATCGTCTATGATGAAGGTCATATTAAAGAGACTTTCTGGTTTGACGAAGAACTATTTGGTGCTAACATGACAGACTTCTTTCAAAAGAGACCTGTTGAGTACGCTAAAGGCAAGGGCATTTCCGCCGATGATTTATTTTAGAAGGATTACATAATGGGCTTTGAATGGGCAAATGATGATTCACGGGTGTTCCTCTCCCGTGGATACATTGACGGTAACATGACCGTTGAAGAAAGAGTAAGAGGTATTGCGCAGACAGCAGAAAAGAACCTTGAACTGGAAGGTACTGGATGGGCTGATAAATTCTATGACTATATGAGTCGTGGTTTCTATTCGCTATCATCTCCTGTGTGGGCTAACTATGGAACATCTAAAGGATTACCAATTTCATGTAATGGAGTTTATATCTCTGATACTATGGAATCAATTCTATTAAAGACTGCAGAAGTAGGAATGCAAACAAAGCTAGGAGCAGGAACATCTGCATACTTTGGTGCATTAAGGTCAAGAGGTGAAACTATTAAGAGTGGTGGAACTGCTGATGGTCCTGTACACTTTATGAACTTATGGGAAACAACTGTTGATGTTGTAGCTCAAGGTAATGTAAGACGTGGATCAATGGCTGCATATCTTGATGTTGAATCACCAGACATTATGGAATTCCTAGATGCTCGTGAAGAGGGTTCATCAATTATTAATCTAAGTCTCGGTGTTACTATCGGAGATGAGTGGATGCAATCCATGATTGATGGTGATGTAGATAAGAGAACAATATGGGCACGTATTCTGCGTAAACGTCGTGAGAGTGGTTATCCTTACTTGTTCTTTAAAGATACAGTAAATAACAATGCACCTAAAGTATTACGTGATCAAGGTATTAAGATTTGGGCATCTAATCTATGTTCAGAGATTGCTTTACCGTCCGCAGAAGACGAATCGTTTGTATGTAATCTAGCATCTATGAACTTACTAAAGTATGATGAGTGGAAAGAAACTGACGCAGTAGAAACAATGATCTGGTTTCTTGATGCTGTTATGGAAGAGTACATTGAAAAGACTGATAATATTCCTTTCATGGCTTCTGCTAATAACTTTGCTCGCAGATGGCGTGCACTTGGTCTAGGTCAACTTGGTTGGCATTCATATCTACAATCTAAGATGATTCCCTTTGAGTCATTTGATGCTCATCTATTAACTGTTGAAATCTCTAAATTTATTGAAGATCATTCTAAGGCAGCATCTAAGGAACTTGCTATTGAATATGGTGAACCAGAAGGTATGCTAGGATATGGTATGCGAAACCTAACCACTTGTGCTATTGCTCCTACTACAAGTTCATCATTTATTCTAGGTCAAGTATCACCATCTATCGAGCCATTGGCATCTAACTACTTTACTAAAGACTTGGCAAAGGGCAAATTTACTTACAAGAATCCTTATCTAAATGACGTACTAGAAAAGTATAGTAGGAATGATAGTGCAACTTGGCTAGATATTTTAAAGCATGGTGGTTCAGTACAGCATCTTAATTTCTTATCTAAGATTGAAAAAGATGTATTTAAAACTTTCTCTGAAATCTCACCATTGGTTATTGTCCAACAAGCTGGTGCAAGGCAGAAATATATAGATCAAGCACAGAGTTTAAATATACTTATCCACCCTGATGTGTCAGCTAAAGATGTGAATGCATTGATTATAGAAGGATGGAAACTAGGTGTAAAAACTTTCTATTATCAACGATCAGCTAACCCTGCTCAAGAATTGGTAAGAGATATTATGAATTGTGCAGCGTGCGAAGGATAAGGAGAGAGTATGTCTAAACCAATAAAAATAGAATGTGGTATGTGTGAAGAAATATCATTTGTAGAGGTTGTGTCTGATGAAACACCACATCATTGTCCAATGTGTGGTCATCCGGTTAACTTTGAATCTGATGGATATGATGAGGAAGATGACTACTAAATAGCCTTGAATTGATAAGGTATTGCTATGTGGTTATATGAAGATAAAGAATTTAAGCCCACCCCAGATGAACTATCGTCTTGGGTGGGTTTTGTATATGAAGTACAAGATAAGAGTAATGGTAAAAAGTATATCGGTAAGAAGGGTTTCTGGTCCACTCGCCGTCTAAAGCCATTAAAAGGTAAGACCAGAAAAAGAGTTGTTAAGAAAGAATCCGATTGGATGAAGTATTATGGCTCTAACGAACAAATCAAACTATTATTAGAAGAACATGGTCCTACTCGCTGGAATCGCACTATTTTAAGATTGTGTAAAAGCAAGGGAGAGATGAGTTATTACGAAGCTAAACTGCAATTTGATAAAAACGTACTTTTTGACTCAAATTATTATAATGAATTCATAGGTTTAAAGATACATTCCAAGCACGTTGCAAATCTAATCGAGGAAATGATGAATGGTGGAGATTAATATAAAGAAAGCCAATGAGTTAATGTGGGCTGTAAAAGGCCACTTGATACCAGAAAACTATTCAGATGAAGATATAAAGAAAACATATGATTCATACTTTGCAAGGATGTGGGGTAACCATGAATATACATATCGTTTAGAAGGATTTGAAGAAGCATGGGCAAAAAGAGTAAAAGATAAGATGTAACATATTTGTTACACTTTATTGTTTTTATAAAAAAAGTTAAAAAAAGTAAAGAAAACACTTTACATCTATGTTTAAATGTGTTATATTAGTTATAGAAACAATAACTAAGGAATTATATTATGAATAATACATTTAAACAAAGAACTACTCTTCATCAAGGTTACGATGGAAAACAGTTTACATCTATACTTAAAGTTCAACTTCAACTTGATAATGATGGACGTGGTGCTATCGTTATGATAGAACGAGATGGTGAAAGCCTTCAGAATAAGCACGGAGGATATAGCTGTATGCATACAGGTAGTCATGCTTACTTAACTAAAATGTTTAATAGATTAGAGGAGTGTGTATAATATGGGTTATATAACATTCAAAGATCAAATGTTTGATGACGAGCATGGCGGTCCTTTTGATCGTGGCATTATGGATTCTTATTATGGTAGACGATATGCACCTCATAGGTATTCTAATGGAACTCATAACCTTGGTCGTATCGAAAAATTAACTGCCGAAGAAACTCATGCTTATTGCATGGGATTTGAATATAATGAAGAAAGCGGAGATAGAAAGGAATGGTAATGAACCAGTCACAAATAATGTTTGTAGCAGAATATACTCTGCTTAATGATGAAAAGTCAATTGCTTACTTTGATAGCCAAAGTAAGGCACTAGAATGGGTTAAAGATGCCAATAAATTTGGTTTACTAGATACCTTTATTATTGATCAACGTAAAGTTAAAATGGAAGAGTTTATATGATATTAATTGATTATAATGGAGTTGCCATCGGCAACTTCCTTGCTATGAAAATGCAGACGGACGAGGATTTACTCCGTCATATGGTTCTTAACTCAATTCGTATGTACCGCAAAAAGTACAGTAAAGAATTTGGTGAGATTGTTGTTGTTGCTGACGGCACTAATAACTGGCGCAAGCGTGTGTTTCCTCAGTATAAAGCTAATCGTAAGAAATCACGTGAGAAATCTAGTGTAGATTGGAATGAAGTGTTCCGTATTCTTAATACTGTTCGTGACGAAATACGCGATAACTTTCCTTATAAAGTAATACATCAAGATGGATGTGAAGCTGACGATTCAATAGCACAGATAGCTACGGCAACTCAAGAGTTCGGTAGATATGAGCCTGTTATGATTATATCAGCAGATAAAGATTTTGCTCAACTGCAAATAAATAGTAATGTTAAGCAGTATTCTCCTATGACTAAGAAACTTATTGTAGAAAAGAATCCTAGAACATTCTTACTTGAGCATGTACTTAAAGGTGACTCGTCAGATGGTGTGCCTAATGTATTATCAGATGATGATGTATTTGTAGATGGTCGTCGTCAGACACCTTTATCAGCTAAGAAAAAAGCTGCCTTAATGGAAGACCCTTTAGCCCTAGGTGAAGATGTCTTGCGTAATATACAACGTAATCGTACCATGATTGACTTGATGGAATTACCAGAAACTATAAAACTGGATATTATAAATAACTATGATAGCCAAGATCCAACAGAGAATAAATCTAAGGTTCTGAACTATCTAATTAACAAACGTTGTAGATTATTAATTGAAAGTGTAGGAGAGTTTATTTTATGAAACTTGTTTATGAAGTCTTTGAGAAATATTCAAAGGCTAGAAGTAAAGAGGAGCGTATAGCTGTTCTTAAAGATAATGAATCATGGTGGTTAAAAGATATTATCCGTGGCACGATGGATGATACAGTTAGATGGAACTTACCTGCGGGTGCTCCACCTTACACTGAAAATAAACCTGAAAGTGCACCTTCCCAACTCAGTAAACAGCACAAGAAGTTTGTCAACTTTGTAGTAGGCGGACCTGGTGATAATATGAATGGTATACGGAGGGAAAGATTGTTTATAGAAATTCTGGAAGCTATTCATCCAGAAGATGCTAAGCTAGTAATTGCTATGATTTCAAAAAAGAAGACCGTTAAAACATTAACTAGACCTATAGTAAATGAAGCCTTTCCTGGGCTTCTAAAGGACTAACATTGCCTAACAAACTAAAAAATTAACCAATGGGTCGAAGTAGAAATTCTACTTTGGCCTTTTTTACTTTAAGGAAACAATCTAATATGATCTCAGCTCAAATTGAACGACTAAGACGTGACTCGCGAGAACTGGTACAATACTCAAAGAAACTAGAAAAAAAGGGTAGAGCCGATCTTGTACATAAGATTATGTTAAAGAAACAATTTATAGATCAACACATTGAAGATGTGATAGCGGAGCAAAATTCTTCATAAAAACAAAAAATAAGTGTTTACATCTCCACTAAGGTATGGTATAATAAATTAACTTATTTTGGTGGAGATGGATACTATGAATATTTTTATATTAGATAAAAATCCTGTTGTAGCAGCACAGTTACAATGCGATAAACATATCGTTAAAATGATCTTAGAGTGTGGTCAAATGCTTTCAACTGCACATCGTATGTTGGATGGCACTCTTACTAAGAGAAAATCTAAATCTGGTAAGACCATGAGTAAATACTGGGAGCTTACTGGAGAGAAAGAGCAAGTTTTGTATAAAGCTGTACACACTGGCCATCCTTGTACCGTATGGACTATGGAAACTAATTCTAATTACAATTGGCATTATAAACACTTTATTGCTTTATGTGATGAATACACTTATCGTTATGGTAAAGTGCATATGACAGATACTAAATTACGTGATGTGTTAAAAAGACCACCTGTTATGACTTTATATAGCAATGACTTAACACCGTTTAGACTAGCAATGGGTGCAGAGCCACAGTGTATTAATGAGTCAGATCCAGTTGGTTCTTATCGTGAATACTATCAGACTAAGCAAGATAGATTTAAAATGGTTTGGTCTAAACGTGATATACCGGAGTGGTTTAATGTTTCTGCTGCCTGATCTTAAAACATTAGAAGAATTATCAATAGGTGACACAAAAATGCGCCTCGTTGAGACAGTTAAAAAAAATCAATATATACAGTTATATTCTAGTTTATCAAAGAAGTGGAATGTAATGTATAAAACAAATGTTGAACAAGAATGGATTGATTGGAAAAATTATGCCAGTGTATACAATAATAGACATAAACACAAACAAAGAGTGGGACGAAGTGATGTCTTGGTCAAGCCTAGAAAAGCTGTTAAGCGAAAACCCAAATCTAAAGCAAAGTCTCGCAGTGCCTAAAATAGTAAGTGCTGTTGGTGGAACACTTAAACACACTTCTGATGGTTGGAAAGACCTAACTAAAAGAATGCATGAAAAAGCTGGTAGAGAGAGTAAGATTATTCGATGAGCCGTAAATCAACTAAGAGTATGATCCTACGTTTGGACAACATGCCAGACTTTAAACCAATTACTGAAAATCAAAGCCTTGCTGTAGATGCTTGGGATGATGGCGATAGTCTAATCTTATCTGGTTCAGCTGGTACTGGTAAAACATTTCTTGCTGTATCATTAGCACTTGAAGATGCTCTTGATAAAGAATTGCCAGAATATGATAAGGTTACTATCGTTCGTTCTATAGTTCCTACACGTGATATAGGTTTCTTACCTGGCAATGAAGATGAGAAAAAGCAAGCATATGCTGCACCTTATATTAGTATTCTAACAGAATTGTTCCAAGATAAAGAAGCATGGATGAAACTCCAAGCCTCTAATAATATATCATTTGAATCAACATCATTTATACGTGGTACAACTTTTAATAATACTATTATAATTGTAGATGAAATGCAGAACTTAACCTTTCATGAACTTGACTCAGTCATTACTCGTGTGGGTACTAATTGTAAAATTATATTCTGTGGAGATTTCCATCAGTCTGATTTCCGCTTTGAAGATGAACGTAATGGACTGCCAGTGTTTCTTAATATACTTGAGCAGATGAAAGACTTTACGACTATAAACTTTGATTGGAAAGATATTGTACGATCTGGTATCGTACGTGATTATATTATGACTAAGGAGATGAATGGAGTACGTTAATGAATAAACTTAACAGTAACACATTGAAAGAAAATTTACATTATGAGAAAATTCGAACACACACCAGTGGATCTAGGCTATGAAGACCTTATTGCTGAAACAAAACAATCGGGACGAACTTATCTTACCCCTGAAGGTAATAGATATCCTAGTATCACCACTGTCCTATCAATCCTCTCAAGAGACTCAATCGCAGCATGGAGAGCAAGAGTAGGCGAAGAGGAAGCCAATAAGGTTTCTTATAGAGCATCTACACGTGGCACTGCAGTACATGATATTGTTGAGAAGTATCTTGACAATGAGGAAATTGATAGAAGTAAGTATACACTAGATGTAATCCAAAGTTGGCTAAACCTAATGCCTATTTTGGATGAACGTATTGGTAAAATCTTTTCTCAAGAGACACCTTTGTATTCTAAGTATCTTGGTGTTGCGGGTAGAGTTGACTGTGTGGCAGAGTTTGATGGTGTTCCTAGTATTATTGATTTTAAGACAAGTAAGAAACCTAAAAAACGTGAATGGGTAACAAACTACTTTACACAAGAGTCAGCATATGCTATAATGTGGGAAGAACGTACAGGAATGCCTATTACTAATCTTGTAACAATAATGGATGTGGATGGAAATGAACCTATTATATTTAAAGAACATCGTGATACGTGGGCGCCTAAATTACTTGAGACGATTGATCTATATCATCAGGACCAACGTAAAAGACCTCTCAGTTAGTCAGTGGCAAAGACGGAGAACAAAAAAGATAAATATATGTGTATTACTCGGTAAAGAGTATTGTATGAATAATTGGATAGAGAACAAGTTGGGAAAAGATAAATGAATATATTTGTTGTTTTAAATTTACGCACGGAGTTCGAATCAATCTCCTATAACTTTAATCCTTCCTTTACAAGCGATATAGATAGTTTAAGAGCCTTTAAAAAAGAAGGCTATAAGAAAAATCGGTTCCGTAAAGATTATGATAGAGCGGTTGAAATTGCGGAAGCAATTCTAGGAGAAACAAATGGAGCAAAAGCCTAACTCGTTTGGAGTAACACCAAAGGTACTATGTACTGATTCTGATCTTAATAAGGCAGATACCAATAATGATGGTGTTATTACTGATGCTGAGATAGCTCGTCAAGAGAGACTAATTCGTCTTGAGAATGAAGATAAAAAGGAAGATGCCCAAAGAGCCATGGCATGGTTCTGCTTAGTTGGAATGTTAGGGTATCCATTTGCAGTTATACTAGCTGTTGTATTTGGAGTAGATAGTGCCGCCAAGATTTTAGGTGATATGGCTGGTGTATATTTCATAGCTGTTGCTGGTATCATAGCTGCATTCTTTGGAGCTGCTGCCATAAAATCTAATGCCGCAAAGAAATAAAATGAAAGTTTATTATGAAAAGATTAATCTATCAAGTTTATGTTGGACCTAAATCTAACTTATATGATTGGTGTACTAATAGTGTAGAACAATATGCTAAAGATATAGGTGCCGATTATATTCTACAGACAGTACCTAAGTTGTTTATTAAACCAGATCCCTTTACTACAAATCGTAGTGAGGGAGCATCTCGTTTAGGGTATCTTCCTATATATGAAAAAGAAAACGCCTTTGGTTACTTTGATGACTATGATCAGATTGCTATTATTGATAGTGATATTTTTATTCGTGATAAGTCACCTAATATCTTTAATGAGATAAAGCCAGATGATGATTTTGCTGGTGTTTATGAAAGAGAGATGCCAGTCACACAAAACTATTCTAACAAGATTCGTAACTATTCGCGTATGCAATACGGTGGAATGAATATGGACTTTGACTTTGAACACCCACACGGTGGTGCTTTTATGAATATGGGTATGATGGTAATGAACAAATCATTCCAAAAATATCTAAGAGGTATGTCTCCAAAAGAATGGATCACACAACCTTTATGGAAAGACTTTGTTGATGGTAAGGGTACTTGGAAATGGTCTACAGATCAGACACTTCTAAATGCTTTTATTAAGATGGAAGGCATTAAAGTAACTCACTTATCATATAAATGGAATGCATTATTTACTGCAATACCTGATGATAGTTTAAGTGAAGCACACTTTATACATTTCTTCCTTAAGGATAAATTACCACAAAAGGGTGAGAATGTTAAGGAACTTATGAAGTATGTCTAAAAATTTAATATATCAAGTATGGGCTGGAGAACTAAGGTCTGCTTGTAAACATAGTTCTAAACTAATGAAAGAATACGCTGATAGAATTGGCGCTGATTATAGATTAGATATTGATCCTAATATAGCATCATCTTTATGTAATGTACCAATGTACTTTGAATGGCTTAATCCAATTTTATGTAAATCATTTTTAGAATATGATAAAGTATTAGTAGTTGATTTAGATGTATTTCCTACGCCAGATTGTCGCAATATATTTGAAGAGAATATTGGTGACGTTGGTATTTGTACTGAGCCATTTCAAGGTAAGTATAGAGCATCAACTGTAATTGGTGGTTCTATCTGTGCTGCTAGTGACGAACAATGGGCACAACATTGTAAAAGAATTTACGGAATAGATTTACCTAGAGATGATGAAGGTTATCTTAAAGTATATAATGCTGGTATGGTATTATTTACTAAAGAAGGCATACTCAAGTGCAGAGAAAGATTTGTAGAATTCCAATCCTACATTAATACTATGAGAAGTTGTGGATTAGGTAGGTTCTATACTGTAGATCAGAATTATTTCCATGCTATGATGATTGCACACTTAGACTATACCGAAATGGATAATGATTGGAATTGTTATATACATTATGTAAGAGGACCTTTAGGTTTAACCACTCCTATACACGATGGTAGAGGCAATGACCCACAACTTGTACATATACAATTAAGTGGTGCTGATTACTTTGAAGATGATATGATAGATAGAATAACAAATCAACCACAGGGAAGATGGAATCTATGACTTTATGGGACGGATTTAAAGCTAATATTAAAAGAGAATATGAAGAAAATCCTTTTAACTTTCTTTCTCAAAGAACATTTAGATTATGCTTATGTCCATATCAAAAAGATATAGCAGTAAATTATTATAAAGAAATGGGTAATGATTGGTTGCCTAATGTAGTAGAACATAATTTTGGTAACCCTACTATCAGCCATATGAACAAAACTAGTGTAACTATTCAACAAATGTATTATATGTACTTAATGAATAAGCACTGGGGTAAAAGTAGTTTTAATACAATACTTGAAATAGGTGGTGGTTATGGTAATGCTTGCCGTATCTATAAGAGTCAAGGTCATACTGGTACATATACTATAGCGGACTTTAAAGAACTACACAAAGTCCAACGTGCATATTTAGGGCGCACATCAAATACAACTAATGTTAATATGAAATCATTACAAGATTGTTGGGGCACTACAGATTTACTTCAAGCAACTTTTAGTATGAATGAGATGCCTTTATCTGATAGAGTACATATTGAAAATAATATAACCAACTATGATTATATCTTTATTGCACATAATCGTGTTTATGAGGGTATAGATAATATTGAATATTTTAAAAATATAGCAGAGAAACTAAAAGAAAAGTATACAGTAAATCACTTTCCATGTCACATTTATAATAAAGCATGGTTTTTAATAGCATCAAGGAAATAATATGATAAATGTTGAACTAGGCCATGTGAAAGATGTGGTAGAATTTTATAAAGATATTCGTGAAGGTCAAGAAGGTGAACATGGTGACGAATACTGCCAGCAACATGATGCAATTAAAAAGTTTGGTGCTGAGTGTGAATCATATCGTGAACTAGGTACACATCAGGGCGGCACTCTTGCTAATGCTCTATTATCTGGATTTACATATGTTGAAGGTGTTGATATTGATATGAGTAGGTATCATAGATTTCTAAAACCACACGCAGAAAGATATGCTAAAGAAAACGGAATACAGTTAAAGATTGTTCAAACTGATTCTATTGGTTTAGGTTCCATTGGTAAAGCTGTTGATATGCTTCTTATAGATTCGTTACATAAAGCATTTCATATGTCGCAAGAGCTACAACTACACGGTCCATCAACTAAAAAATATATTGTGGCTCATGATACTTGGTCTTGTCCAGAATTGCATAAGTGTTTAGAAGATTTTTGTAAAGAATATCCAGAGTGGTCAGTCCATGAACGTGGTACAGTAAATGTAGGTTATACAGTACTCAAGAAAAATGCGTAATATAATACTACAACACTTTGATAAATTTGATAACTTGCGTGAGCTTGACAAGAAAAGTCAAAAGAATATCCAAGAATATGCTGTACAAATAGGTGCAGACTATGAGCTTGTGTTAGGCATGCCATTCCGTAAGCATCTAACAGCACCTTGTCAAAAGTTATATATGATAGATGAACAGTATGATGATTATGATAATGTTCTAATGGTAGACATTGATATGTTTGTTCCAAAGAATATGAATAAGGATATATTTGAAGAACCTGGCATTGGTTTATATAATCCTATTCAACAAAGATTGCATAATAAGTTAGTAAGTCAACATCCATTTCAAGGATCAATGGATACTCCATACTGGGGTGGTGCTATCTATAAAATGGATAGAAAATTAAGACAAAAACTAAGAGCAGGTCTTGGTGGTAATGAGGGTTGGATGAATGCATATAACCAACCGTATCAGTGGGAAGATGAAGGTATATTTCATACACTTGCTTTTAAAACAGGTGTAAGAATAAGTCAAGATCAAATGTTACACCCTAAATGGTGCTATGATAACTACTTAGAATATCCACAATATGCTGGTATGATACATATTCGCACTAAAATTACACCACAAGGACCTAAACAAGAAAAGATTAAAAATTATCAAGCATTGGTTGATAAAGGAATTTTATAATGGACGCATATGTTATCACTATAGGCGGTAATGCTATATCTGAAGACGCCGCTCGAGTTTGTATTGAATCATCATGGGATATAAAGAATGATTTTTCTGTTAAAAAGTTTTGGGCTACAACACCAGATATGGCAGAGAAAACTTTAAAAGATTATAAACTAAAATGGAACTGGCCTTGGGAAGGTGAATTGCATGATATGGCTTCTGGTTTAAAAAAGTCTGCATATCAAACTGCCGATAGATTGGCACGTGTAGGTTGTTCTCTGAGTCACTTTAGACTATGGTATCTATGTTCTACAAGAAATGAACCTATTATAGTTCTTGAACACGATGCTATATTTAAACATAAACTTGATCCAGATAAGTATTTGAATAGAGGTTATGATATCATTGGTCTAAACTCACCGCTGGGTGCGACCCGTAAAGCACAAGTATTTCATAACACTATTCAGAGTAGTAAAAATGATTTACAATCTTGCCCTGTTATTGATAATACATTCATACCTCAAGGCATTGCTGGAAATAGTGCATATATACTTACACCAGATGGAGCTGAAGCTCTTATGAAAGCATCATACAAATTTGGACTATGGCCTAATGATGCAATTATGTGTCGGCAGATTATATCTAACCTTGGTGTAACAAAGAAATACTATACTGATATTCAACGTACTAGGAGTACAACTACATTATGAGAGCATTTGTTATTACTATAAAAGACAATCCAAAATCTGTGGAGATGTCTAATAGATGTATAGAGTCATATAAAAAACATTGCAATAATAATATAGAACAGTTTAATGCTATTACACCAGAGCAAGATCCGTTTTCTTTGGCTGAGTCTTATAAGATACCTTTACATAATTTCCGTGAAAAGTATTCTCGTTATGATAGAGTCATTTCTGCTTTTCTATCACACTTTTCATTATGGAAGAAATGTATTGAATTAAATGAATCAATTATTATATTTGAACATGATGCTGTAGTAACAAATAAAATTCCAGTTTTACCTTTTAATGGATTGGTTAATATAGGAGCACCAAGTTACGGTAGATTTAAAACACCAACACTAGGTCTAGGTAAACTAATATCAAAACAATATCTACCTGGTGCTCACGCATATGGTATTACACCAAAAGGTGCTCAAGCTATAATAGATCAGACTGTATTTAATGCTGGACCAACTGATGTGTTTCTTAATACTAGATTATTTCCTTGGTTAGAAGAATATTACCCATGGCCAGTAGAATGTAAAGATGAATTTACTACAATACAGAATGAGACTGGGTGTCTTGCTAAACATAATTGGGGGCAAGATTATGGCATCATATGATAAACTATACATTACTGGTGCTGATAAGAATAGTGATTGGTTATTACCTTGGTTTGAAGATAACTTTAATAAGCATAATCCAGATGCTCAACTTGCAGTATATGAGTTTGATACCTTTGCGCCAGAACTAAAAGGTTGGTTTAAAAAGCCAGCTGCATTAATGGATGCCGCAAAGCTGGCAGATCAAATTGTTTGGTTGGATACAGATTGTGAGATAAGAGGAAACCTAGATGGAATCTTTAAACACATACAGCCTAATAAACTAACTATGGCAATAGATCGACCGTGGACTACACGCCGAGGTGATCGTGGCACATGGTATAATTCTGGAGTTATAGGTTTTCAAGGTATCCCACCGGTACTTAATGAATGGGCTAGATATATAAAAGAAGGATTAACAAATGAAGTTGGTGATCAAGAAGTTTTAAATTGGATGTTAGGTGGAGATCCTCTTAGAGAACTTACTCATATGAATACACTTCCATCAATATACAATTTTTTAAGACTAGATATACAAGACAAGTACCCGAATTTTGATAAAGCTAAAGTTGTACACTGGACTGGCAATAAGGGTAAAGAAGTTATAAAAGAGATGATGAATGACTAATAATGTACATATAATAGGTAACGGCAAATCTGCGGGGTATTTTAATGCAAATGCAGAAGGTATAAGAATTACTTGCAATCTTCCTCCTATGGCTGTAGATAATGTATTTGCAACTTGCATGGTAGATTTTAAAATGATGAGAGCCATTCAAGAAGGTAGTGTAGATGTTCCTGGCCATTGGATATTAGGTAATAGACCAAAGATCCATATGCAGAAAAATCCTAGTTTTTATATGAAACATTCTAGTCAGATCAGAGGTTTCTACCTAGATGTTCCTAAATATGCTTCTAATGCCACAGACTTTAATTGTGGCCATCTCGCAACTCACTACGGTGTGTCAAGATTTAAACCAAAAGAATGCCATATGTATGGCTTTAACTCTATGTTTGATTTTGATATGACTAGCTGTACAGATTTTTACTTAGAATCAGATCGTAGTGATAGTAATAATAATAGACTTGCTAATAACTGGAGAGGTATATGGCCTCAGATGTTTAAAGAATTCTCAGATACACAGTTCCATGTCTATCATAAACATAATAACATTAAGATGAAATTACCAAAAAATGTTAAAATAGTTACGCCTTAACACTTTACATTAGTAGAATTATGGTTTATAATAAATATTCTACTAGGTAAAGAAAAGGATCTTGCTATGATAGATCAAAATAAAAAGAAACACAGTCTTTCTGAAATAGAAAAGATGTTTATGGATACTATTGATAAGAATTCAAATATGTTAATTCCATGGTATCTAATGGCTTCATATGCTTACTATGTAGAAGATGAACCAATACTTGAAGATGTTATGTTTGATAGACTTTCTAAAAAGCTATTAAAAGTCTTTGATGAAGTAAAACATGTTCATAAAGAACTAATAACAAAAGATATGCTAGAAGCTGCCACGTATCTTGGTGAATATCCATCACTTGTTAAAGGTGCTGTAAGAGATATAAGGTTCAAAAAATAAATTAAAAAAAGTAAATAAAACACTTTACATCTTAATTAAAATGTGTTATTATTGTTATATCAAATGGAGATAAACATGGTCAGTAAAGTAATAGATTATAGTATAAGTCAAGTAAAATTGGATAACTTAAAAAAAGCATTAACTGACAGTAAAGTTGAATATATGATTACTCGGCAGGAGGGTGCAGTAATGCACATAAATGCTTGGGTTGGTGAAGAAACTTGTTAAAAGGAATTATTATGAAAAATATATTATTAATTACGGCTATGACTATGACATCAACTCTTGCTTATGCAGAGAATGTAAATGCAGTAGTTGCAGATCGTTATAAGATTATAGTTGAAGTTGAGCCTTACACTAAAAAAGAATGTGTAACAGTCAACGTCCCTATCTATGGAACTACTACACAACAAGGTGATGCCGCTGGTGGTGCTTTGTTAGGTATGATTTTAGGTGGTCTTATCGGTAAAGGTGTTACTGGAGATGATGGCGGTGCTGCAGCTGGTGCTGTATTCGGTGGTTTGGTTGGTGCTGATAAAGGTTCTAAGCCTAAATCAAAACAAACTATAATTGGCCATAAACAAGAAAATAGATGTGATAATGTTACATACTATAAAGATGTTGAGCGTACAGTTTATGATTATTCTATCATTACTTGGACACAAAATGGCACAACATATTCCGAAACTTATGTTAGGTAAGGTTTATATTATGGAAACAATATTTGAATCAATTGCTCGTAGAATTAAAGATGCCGAAGAAGCAGACAATGCTAACTCAACATCTTGGATAAAAGCTGGCAAAGAAACTATGCGAGTTGCTAAAGAAATTCGTGAAGAACATTTTAAAAGAGAAGGTATTAAAGTCTCTTAAAAATAACACAGGGTGTAGCTCAGTCTGGTAGAGTGCTACACTTGGAATGTAGAAGTCGTTGGTTCGAGTCCAGCCACCCTGACCAAATTAGGAAAGATATATTATGACAAGTTTTATTATGGATTGGTGGAATGTGATAATGGATAGTGAAAAGAATCCATTGTCAAACATCAAAGATTTAAGAGTACGCCACTTGGTTATGCAAATTCTTGCATGGATGTGGTGTATAATATTTACTGCAATAACAGGTACATGGATGTATCTGGGCGTGAACATATTATTACATGCTTTATTGCTTTGCGGGATATTCATAACAGTATCAGTATTTGAAGCTGCTAAACGTAAGCCTCAAATCTTT